>WLWD01005876.1_pt1 | contig 48822 bp, 34 predicted proteins | sample 6712731 | NCBI WGS metagenome assembly WLWD01 (sample SAMN12718690, study PRJNA576275) | sponge metagenome | isolation source: marine sponge | host: Mycale hentscheli | place: New Zealand: South Island, Marlborough, Capsize Point | collected 2014-11-01 | reverse complement strand
CTTCACAAAACCAGTACGTGATGAAGTAAGCCAATGGGCTGTATCCAAGTGGCAAAAAATTAGAGCAAGAAATTCTGAGGTAAGACAGCATTCCCTAAGTTACTATTTATTGTTTACTTGTGTTCAATTTATTCTATAGACAAATACTATAGTAGTAGCTAATCCCATGTCTGTAAAAGATATAAAACTTGAGGAATTCATGGATAATCCAGAAAATGTGGAGAAAGTGGCTGTATAGCATGGAATGAAGAAATTCACTAGCTAGTACAAAATGTATTCAGTTTGTAGAATCATAAGTAGTTAGAGGCGTTATCTAGTAGCTTTGTGTAGCTTACTATCATTAAGCTTGTCATCATCACTATTTACACATATAATATGAATGAAAAATAAACAATACCTATGGTCACAGAAATTGTCTTAATCTGGTACAGTGCATGTAAAGTGAACATATGCTTTTAATGAAAGAGATTTTTAATAAGTAACAGCACCAACAGTACATATTTGCAATTTTTAATTGTATTTAGCTATTAAGTAAATGTTGTCCAATTTACCAAAGATATTATTATCAAATTCTTAACTTACCAGGAATTGATATCACTTTTACCACTTCGCATGCTTCGTGGGTAAGACATAGCCAGAGAGCGCGTGTATGAAACGCTATCTCTCCCTGTACAACGGAAGTTCCTACACGCTACACACTTGGTTGTTCAGATTATGAATTATTAGTGAAGTTGGTTTTATGAAAGGTGTTCTAGGGACTTTGTGGAGGATCTCTGTGCGATTACTGAACGTATGGTAGCCAGAGATGAAAAGTAACATTGTAGCGATTAAACAAATGAGGTAATTTATACCATATGACACTGCCTCTCATGTCATTTTTATAATCTCTTCTCTAGCCAACATTCGGAACTCATCATATACAACCTTGCCGCGACTCACGATGAACTATACTCCATTAAGGTATCCAGATAAACACCTAAAATTAACAATTTCATTGATATAAATGTACTACTTTCAGGCAAAACGGCGCCGTATTCTGCAAACTTGCCGTGGAATGGAAGCAAACGCTCTAGAAATGATTTTAAGGACTTAAGGAGTGTTGTATAAGAGCTTAACTCGCAAAATAAATGCAACTTTAAGCAGGAATGTAAAATAAATATTTCAATGTTGAAGGGTGTTATATACAACGGAGGTTCCCAGACTGTTTGAAGTAGCTATCTCATGAATATATCTGAGCATCACATTCTATCAAATCGCATTTATTCTAGGATAGAATTCTCAGACTTAAAGGCTAACCTAAACAAACAAGACAAGGCCTTTCTATTCTCTTACTCCAACAATGCCAACTTATGCTAGCAAGTAAGGAGTAGATTATTGCGCATAGTAGTTTATTAATGTCATAATAGTTTATCATTGATGCTACTAGCTAGTGCTGGCTAAGAGTCGCTACTCAGAGCTATAAAAGACTCTAAAGGACAAGTAAATGATAATTAAATTGATGAAAAACAATGTGGAGCAATTAAAAGAAAAGAATCTGGTATTGTGCCTAAAGACAACTGAATCAGAGGAATGGAAACAATGCTACATAATTCTTAAAGAAGAAAATAGTTCTTTTACCACAAACTAGACACACTTAACACCACAAAATTAGGCAATAACCTTGAAAATGACATCCAAGATTTCAAATTAATAATTTTTGTTTCAGTGGATGGTGGCTAAAGATGATTTGGCTAAACTTGAACCAACTTTGATGAACAATAAAATAATTGGTTGCATTTGAAGGTCACCAACAAGGCACATTGACACTTCACAACAATGAACTTAAATAGGAAAACGGCACTCTTGCAGAAGAGATCTTATCAATTTTTATATAAGCGTGTTACAAGTGCAATTTTTAACAGAATTATAAAACTAAATATGATAATTTTTACATAGAGAATGACTACTAAAGACTATGTGTCTAGACTTGAAATGGATCTATGTGATATGTTTGGTAATTAACCTTGTGAAAGATGCCAAGCAGTTCTCTTTGAAGATCACATCATATTTTGAATATTAAGTTCCTTTTTGCTATCTATCAATCTGTTTTTGCCTGACTTGTAGCCTTCAATTCTTCCAAGTTCTGGTTCAAAATATGTGTAAAAAGAAGCATGTAGCTTTTTCTACAAGATTTACACTGCTTACTAGAAAAAAAAATCAGTGTTTTCAATGGTTTCCTAATGCAATATGCTAATAGTTTCGACAGTAGATGATGGCTAAAGATTTATTAAATTATCTGATATATAGTTGACACTACAGAACAAAGATGAGAATATTACTGTTCTCACTAAGAATTTATAGACACAGCAAAACAAATATTCAGAAAATGTTCAGTTAAGAGACCTGCAAAGAATCTGGGGGGGAAATGCATTTAAGATTCCACAAGAAGTAAACAGCATAGAATTTTGCTTATACTGGTCTGAGATCTTGTTGGCTGTAAAAAAGAACTGAAGGCTTTTTCTTGGTATATTGTCCAATCATTCATAAAAGGTTGAAGGGTGTAATTGTCCTGTAGGTATATAGCTATTAGCACAGATGGTTTATCCTCGGCATAAAAAACGATGTAATTACCTGGGCTAAGCACACCAAGCAAACAGCAGAAGCAAAATTCTGATACTTTTATGAAATTTAAAAAAATTTAAGCTGGAATATAATTAATGGAAAAAAAAGACTGTAAATCACAATAATACAAACTATATAGCTATGGTTTATGCATGCATTAGCTAAAAATTAATGGTTATAATATTGGTAGGAAGATGTGTATGGGTGGGGGAAGGGAAGTACCTGGGGGAAGGGAAGTGCCTGGTGTCACTAGCGTATACTAGTTGTTCCAAAGGAATGTGCGCAATGTTATGACGTCTTTGAAAAGTGGCATTTTGTTGAACAAATATTGCACTCAATTTATAGGGGATTGAACCAGTACGCTCTATGGCTAATCCCATTTCTCAGATTTGTCTCACTTGTGGTGAACTCACTGCCAAGAAAGACAGGTGAGTCATTGGCACAATGTGTGAGAAGGTCACTACATTATTTCAAAATGTCATTTCTCAAGAGCTGGAAATAAAGAGACCTGCAGGTAGATTTTCATGAACTTCTGCACCTTGGGCCAAACTCTATGTGCACAAAATGCTTCTATGCCTATGATAAAATATTGCTGCTAGCTAAAGAAGTAAGACTGTAAAATAATAATAATAATAATAATAATAATAATAATAATAATAATAATAATAATTAGTATTATTATTATTATTATTATTATTATTATTATCATCATAATTATCATCATCATCATCATCATCATCATCATCATTATTATTATAATTATTATTATCATCATTATTATCATTATTATTCCTTTTTATCATGTTTTTATTATTATATTAAATTTAATGTAATTATCATTACTGCTGTAATATACTTCTTTCCTTTCTTACATTCTTTCTTACTATCTCTCTTTCTATCTCTCTTTCTGTCTCTCTCTCACTCTTTGTCTTGGTAATTTATTTATTTTATAAGACTCATGTCATTGGGAGATCTATAGTGAATCACGTGCTGAATGTCGTGACAGTCAATCCCAATCCCAAATGCTACAGTAGAAATCACAACACACAAACGAGTGTCTCTAGTAATGACAAGTCTAAAAAATGTTGCAAAATTTTATCACTATATCAAGAAAATTTTGTTAAGTAACATTACTAAATTAATGAAGCACCAAAGGTACTAACCCTCGGCGCTATATAAACTAGCTAACTATTACATAATCTGAGACCAGTAGAATATTTTATTGGCAATTCTAATCAGGTAACTATCGAGGATTGATATAGGCTCCAGCAATGAAAATTGTACATGCAAATGGTGTCTCAGTAAGAGAAGCTAAACAGGCCAGAGACATTCATTGGTATATACTTTCAACGCAAAACTCCTCCCACTCGCAACTCCGTTAATTCCTAGCGACGTAAAGTCAGCTCACGTGATTACCGCGCAACGGTAGGGGGAGTTACCTGCACAAGCTAGTACTTACACGGAGCTGAAAGCTTCGTATTTTCTCAAAGATCAGCCCGAAAGTAGCACAATGAAGGGTGCTTAATCGCCGTTCTAAGTAAGTTCATACATAATTAATCATTAATCTCCAAAATCAGAGCGTGACAGAGGACAAAGACAAGACGACTACTGTAACCCTCTCGCGCATCCAGACTGAGTAATTTTATTAATTGCCTCAGAGCGCTGCTGCTAATGTATAAAAATCGATATATATTTTCAATAGACAATATTAAAAAAAAAACTATTTGATAGTCGATTAAAAATTGGAAATATGTGTAGCATTATTATTAGCATGAAGTCTTCAAATACTTTCAAATAAATACCTTGGGCTTTAAAAAATATACTATGAAACTTTTCTTAATAAAGTTTGTGATGTGTTTAATTTTGAAGTAGTAGGGTGGTATCTTTAACCGCTTCGGCGCGCGAACTTTTCAACGGTTCAAATCCGGTATTGTAGCTAGTTGATGTTGAAAATCTCCAGAATAAATTGTCTTAGCCTTTCAAGTGATATACGCATCCTATAAAAATCCTCCACTTAATCACTCTTGGGAGTTTAAGTTTCAGTGCACCTATTCACCGACCTTCGCTAATTGATTTCAGCTTTCGTCGAATGTAATTAGCAAATGCTGTCCCTGTAACTCGACTTAGAAAGAGTTAATAGCTTTAATACTAAAGTAACTAACTCAGTTCTTAATATTAATAGTTATGTCCCTAAGGTCAAGCTAATGATGATTTTTGGAATTTTCGTTCTGCAGTTGCTACATTTAAGTTCTTTTGGCTGAGTTGACAGCAGATAGTCAACTACCAAGATTGTGTATTTAATCGTATGAGTTTTCTTGCATTGAAGGAGACAATGCTTTATTGAGTACTGGACTAAGGTTGAGCTACACTTCTAATTCCACTGATGAAACAGGCGCTGATGACCAGACTTATTCTTGCCATGTTTGGGTCAATTACAACTCTTCTTTACCAGAACTGCAATATTATGAAGGAGCTGGTCCTAGAAAAATATAACTAGTGTGAGGTTTATCTTTGTGCAACCTGAACATGGAGGAGGAAGTTGCCACTGCTTTAACATTTCAATGAAATCAGAGTCCATCTGAATCAAAAGGTTAGCAAAAAGTAAAGTTAATAGTTATTGAAATTTAATTTCCTTCAAGAGTAAAAAAACTAACACCCCTATTGTTACAATGTACTTGATTAACAATGTGTGTGCTTAAAATGACAGATGTAATAAAATAGACACTATGTACTTCTACTCTATTATAGATACTTAGATTTACGGGTTGTCCTGCTGCATTATTATTATACAATGTACCATAAATAAGCATTAAACCTATAATCGCACGAAACTAATTAATTCACCTGTTCAAACATATTTTAGTGTGCCATATTTTGTCACTTACATACAACTTGTAGTCATTTTTCTGGCATATTATTCACTATTTGAAATGAAGAAGAGAAGAATGGTAGTATTATATGTATCTTACATTAACTATATCAAAAAACACAAGAAAAAACAAGCAGCAAAAAAATGTCAGCGGGTCTGGGAAAAGGGACCTTATGGCGCAAAAATTGAAATTGAGATATAGGCTCTAGTAGTAAGTCATCAGAAAAATTCTTTCTTTCTCCTATTTTTTTTTTTTGCAGAATTAGTCTTAGTGACCCCTTACACGTCGAAGGCTTTACCCTCCAGTATTTTAGCACTAAGTTGAGATAAATTGTAGCTTTTTGTTAGCATAAAAAACTCTATTTTTTTTGGTTTGCTCCATAAGGTCCCTTTTCCTAGACCCACTCACAAATATTTGCACTAATCACAATCAATAAGTTTAATATAATATAAAATTTTGCCAGTTCTCTCATTCGAAACGTAATAAATATATGACAGGTTAATTAAAAAAAAAAAATTCTATTGGTTTTGGTTACTTAGTCGTTACATACTAACTTATGTTGTTCTTATGAGAGTATAACTTGAGTAAAATTAACAAAAAAATAAGTTCTAATGGATATGTGAGAAGTACTAAGGTGTGTGTTTGTGAATGTAGTTGTTGATGTTTACTACTAAATATTTTCCCTTATGTTGTTAAATATTAGAGTTGATTCTGTATAGCTACTATAATTAGAGATACTGTATCTTGCTACACTTCATGCATCCTTTTTACATTATTTGTTTTGTCAAAACTAACTAAACACATTAGGATAGTTTATTGAGTATCATTAATTATGCATAATTAAATTAGATACACGTTTAATTATCTACAGAATGTATGCAGCTCTCAATATTGTCAAGCTATACAACTGAAGATGGTCTAGCAGTTGTCTATATTCTACGAGTAATACTGAAGAATGTTACTTCCTTTAACTGTGACAATGAGACTATTCAGGTATCAGTTGTCGTTTCCATATGTGTATGGCTTCACTAGCATAAATTATGAATTGATTTATACTAGAATACATTCATCCAGTCGTTAAGTTTAGGTCACAATGTATAGAACAATAGTGTTTGTAACAAAGAAATCATTTTGTATAATCATTCTTTTGACTTATAATTATAAATAAAAAAAACTTGTTTGGGTTTTTTCTTAAGTGAAGGCTGTAGTTCAAGTGAGTTCATTAAACCTTCTTATTTACTATATTAAAATAAGTAACTTGCTTAAAAAGTAGAATCTTGTTTATGTTTTACTTTCTAATGTTTTGTTATTATCTTCCAAAGTACCGTACATAGGTTGTACTAGTTCCAAATTTGGTACAGACGTTAAACATTGGGTTGTATTAAATCATTATGATATCAACATTATTGTTAAAAAGAGATTCATGAATGTTTAAGTCTGAATCCCCGAGCTCAATGATCTGATGAGAGACCAAACTCTTTGCCAGCTTTCTTAACTAGCACACAAGACTTCGACATGAATATAATTATATTCGGTAAAGAGTCTATGCTGGTGTGCTCATAGATTTCACACTTGGTAATGGGTGTGAATTTCATGCTAAGTGTGCATTTACACCAGGTGAAAAGTGTGAAAAGTGTTTCTTAAAATTTATGTACTGGTATGTAAATAATATTATTATTATTAGGGGTAAATTATGAATCTTGTAAAACATCAGTTACAGTATTCAGTACTATGGTACAGACATGAAGTGAAATAGATTTTCTCACAAACTTAGATCTGGTAACGTACTTCAATTGTATGCACAACTAAGCCTTGCTTTGACATCTTTAAATATACTGCATTGGAATGTATGCTAAGAAAATTTAAATGTGTAACGTTTTTGGAATATTCTATAATACTAGGAGTTGTATCAAGCTTTAATGCTTCATTACTTTTATTTTTTGTTTAGTTACCCTTGAGATATCAGCTATATTTAATTCCACTACAAATCATCACCTTTTGAATACATGTGATAATTAATAAACAATTTATTGATTAAGGTCACTTTTTAATTTCGTATCAAATTATTAGTTATAGAAACCTTTCATACAAAAGCATGGCATTAATAATACCCTACTGCTGTGCTCTTAACTAAGGCAGTTTTCTAAATATTTTCAAACCAGAGTATTTGCAGATTTAAATATCTATTGTTTTTGCTGTTATTAAATTCAAACTATGATCATGTGACCAAATGCTTGATTAATTATTGCTGTTACTCTGTGTCTATAAAACTTCAGTTTAAGCTTGATTCTTTATACAGTTTGGATAAGAATTAACAAATACTACTTATTTGTAACATATACATATTCATTTGAAAAGGTATACATAAGGTTTCAAATTATAATGAACATTATTTTTATATAACTATTAATGCAAAACTGGTGTACATGTATTTAAGAGTAGCTGTACTAAATTAAATACATTTCTGAAATTATTATTATAGCATCAACTACATTTTTCCACTACGTTTATATCTTCAAGTCCTGTCACTTCATTTAACATAGCTACATATATTAATATCATAAAACACTAATATAGCTAGGAGTTAAAACTTTTTGTATTAGTGAGTGTAATATTTTTTCTTTCAAAAAGGTTGTGCCTATTAACTTATTATTAATTTCTACTTCTATAAACACTATATCTAGATGCCTTCAATCAAACGTCTCTAATTGAATAAACTTTTTTTATTTGTAACTAAATGCTGGATGTAAAGCAAAATAATTATCCCTGCACACACAATGTTCTCCCTGTTTATGGGCAGTATACATTTTCGTTAACTAATCGGTTATTGCTACAACGATTCAATTTACGATGGTATTGGACCAATACATGTACAAACATTTTCTATAGTATTCTAGCTCTTCTATTGTCCATCAATATTATTAACTTAGCTACTATTCCCCTTATTTATTGCACTAGCTAACTTTATACTAAACACTTGGTTTCATTAAACCACTATAAATTTCACTTAATTAGCTACTTGCATAGGAACTTAAGATATTTGATAATGAAGAGTTGCTTAGTTATTTTAGTGACAAATATACTTTTCTATTACACCAGAAAATAATGTATTTATATTGTAAGAAATCATACAATATACCAATTATTAATCCTATATACAATAATGTATTATTAAATCCGTAATATGAAATGGTCAAGAGTTGGAACTGGTCTATATGAGTTTATATATAATTTAGTTTGAGTATCAATATAAGAAGAGGTGATAATACAACTGTTCTGGTTAGCTAGTTCATAACAAGATCACAAAAAAAAAGAAGAATGTTTAAAATTGAGTCTAGGCATACCTGAGTTAGAAGGTATGTAGGACATCATTGCACTAATTATATCACTCCATATTCACTCCTTGTCATCCTATCAACTTTTCTACAATACTTTGACTTACTGAGGTCTATCTTTATTTCATGTTTTTTTAAGTGCTTAGAGCACACTGTGATCTACACTAACCATTAAACTGACCAATCACAAGGAAGAAAACAAGTGTAAGATGACCACAAGCATTCTCACTAACTAAGCATTTATAACAAGTAAACTAGCAACACAAAATGCCAAAGTTTCAGCTGAAACTGCAGCTACTGAAAACTACCACACAAGCAACACACAAGCACACACACAAAGAATACAAAAACTGTATTTAATATTGCTGTGGAGTATAGTTCCCACAAAAGCAGTTGATTTACAATGACTCCTAAAAAATGATTTCTATAGCCAGTGCACAATTGAAAGGAAATAAAAAAAACTGAAAGTTGGTAAGTGTTATATTAAAAAAAATTATACTATCTATTTTAAAGTAAATCTAGATAGTATAATTTTTTTTTAATCCCTTCTTCTGTTGTAATTGTGATTATACATTCCTCCTTGTACATTTGTAAGAGATTGCTATAAAAGGCCAGAACATCTTTGATGCTCTTTTTGCACCTAGTGTGTACTAATATTCATCCAACATATTCTAAAATAATAATATTATGCTCCTTGGTTAGGGGGTGAAAGGAGTATTGCTGTAGACCTAAACTAAAAGCATCTGAGTAAGGTACATTATAGCAAGGGTAAAGTTTAGCACGGCTAGTTAACAAGACCTTCTGATCTGAATTATTTGGTAAAGGGTGGATTTAGTAATTGCTCAGCTACATTGGTATTGCATTACATAAAGCTTTACATCGTACAATACCTTATAACAAATATATAAGTGACATGTCCACTCAAGGCTTGAAGCATTTCACTGGCTCAACACTGTTTACTGCAGCGCAATTTGTACACATTACCATGTAAGGCCCCCTCATGCACATACAACCAGTAAGCGCTATGGTTGTGATTTCCTTTACAACTATATCAACAAAAGTTGTCTCCAAACAAGAAACTAATTCTAACAGTTCATGTAACTATAAACAGTTCCCATAGCACTTTTTTCAACTATCATCAACTGATAAGGAATAATAATCCCAGCAGAGATAGTTTAGCTCCTGCATTTAATAAGCTTATTTTAAATCGTTATACAATATTGACCAATCAGATAAGTCTATCTGAGAGAACACCAGTATCATCAGTACATACAAGTGGCTTTCAGCCAGCTGGCAAGGATGTAGATGTAGCACCCCTCAGGTCTCTTGTTCTCTCTTGTGTACAAGCCTTGACATGACATATACTTATCCTGAATTTCTCAAACAAACATAGAAACTTGTCAGAGATTTTGAGGATTGGTTCATCTGAACTTGGTGGGCACCCTTTGGCAGGTCAAGACTTGATAACACTTTAGCTTTCCATGATCTCAAGTATGACAACAGTAACTTGAAAGTAATGTACTGTTTTACTTGTGGGGAAATGGTGTTCATTACACAAATAATGCAAAAAGTTACCCATCCTGATCTACAACATAAACACCAAAAAGGTAAGACCCCATAAAAATCTTTCTTTTCATGTTCAATAAACTATGTATGATCCCAATAGACTATATTCTATGCTTCATTGAGCCGATTATTTTATATGCTTATCAATACATATTCATCATAGCTGTAAGAATTCTATAGATATATCTTTTGTTATTTACTCCACACTCTTAGCATTATATCCTCATAATAACTCATCATTCACCTCACTTAAACAAATTAAAAAAATAATTTTCAAAAAGCATAAGCAGCAATTTCCCTTGCTGGTGCCTATGTAACTTTTCTTAGCAAACAGTCAATGTACATATATCCTAAATACTAACTTGCTTTCTAGCAAAACAAAATGTCTATTAATAATCCTGGTTCCTGTCCACTAGTACGGCTTGTTCCTTTGAGTTCTTATTTCGTGATGTATTCATGAAGAAGATGTCAAATATATTGTGGGATTCGAGACTAAAATGGTTGTGGCCGTATTCTTGTGCTACCGTGCTTCCATGATATTCACTCTTCATTGTTTCAACAGCCCGAATCCCGTTCATGGCTTCAAACAGATGGAAGCCCCAAAATCCACACAGGATAAGTTTGCGCTTGTTCCAGGTACAACAACATTGAATAATAACAATGCAATCAATTCTTGTTTACTCTATTATAACTGTCACAGTTTCATTTAAGAACACTGCTTGCAGGCATATGATTTACTTAAGTGTACTGCTGGAAAATCTGTAGTGTGCTTGAGAGGAAACTATGTAGTAAACTCTTATTCTGGAACAAAAAGTACACTGGATTGGTAAAACATGAGTAAACATAGGAAGTTGTACATGTGTGGTTTGTAGTTTGTTCCAGAATTAGAGTTTACCACATGGTAAACTATGCAGTAAATTTACAGTAAACTTCAGTAAAACAAGGACTGGCAAGCAGTGGAAGAATTGTTGAAATGTTTATTTTCGTTCATCCACATATGAGAATCTTAAAATCAAGTTTTCTAAGAGAAGAATAGCTAAGCGTACAATGCATGAAGACCAGGTTTAAAGGCAAGTGGTGTCTGATACTCCATAAGTTGATGAAGTATTATTGGAAGATAAAGTACTATTGTGACTTAGACTTGTGTTAATTCATAGTATTATAAGATATTAAACATGGAAGATAGTGTGATTAACAGCATAGAACAGACATGAATTGAGGAATTATTACATTTTTAACTTATTTTAAATTGGTTCAGTAGTAGACTAGCAAAAGTGTATCCATGTGTATGTGTACATGTGTGTATTTCAATTGAGGAATGAAAGTCAAATAGTTATAAATTTAGATTCCTAATAGTGAGTCAAAATATAGAGCCAGATGAATTTATCCCTAGCAGAAAAGACGAATGTAGGCATTTTAGTTATTGTGGAGAAGAAAAATGAGTTAGTGGATTCACACCCACTTAACCACACCCACATGTCCATTCATAAAAAGACAATATATAAGTTTATTCCTATCAAATGAACCTAAGATTTAGTCTATGCTCTGAATTTCCAATCAATTCCAGTTGCTACTGCTACATTCCAAACAATTCAGTACAAGCGGATTTATATCACAATGCAAATAATTTTATAAACAGTCAATCAGTAGGTTCATGTGAAATAAACGATTTGTTAAAGAACAAACAATTGATTTTTTTCTTTATTTAAGCTAGAATACTTTACCATACCTGTGACATATCTCTTCTTTCTAGATTCTACACCAGTTTCCAGAGTACAACAAGAATTGGCCCAACAGAAGTCATAGAATCACAGTCACCTTACATAGACTTTCAATACATTAGCGCCATTTTATTTTGACGTCACCAAATCGCTGTCATTCGTCACAAATCGTCAGTTTTAACACAACAGTTCAGTATGGCTTCTGAAAGTAGAGGAAGAAAATGCTTTCAAAAGGAAAAGAGGAGAGCTTGAGTTGCTGACTGACATCAGCAATATTCCACTAAATGCAACCAGCAAAAATGCATGCACAGCAAAGACAGGAGAAAAGATTGAGAACATCCTGAAGGTGAAGACCATCAGGGGAAGGCATGCATCAGCTCCACCACCAGAGTGTCCACCACCAGAGTGTCCACCATCTCGACCTAGTAGGATGAAGTCCAAGTGTACAACTTACAATGAACAAATGACATTATGCCATATAATTAAACATAGTCCACACATAATTACAGAAGGCATGCATACACTACAAACACGCACAGAAAGAAACGCGAGTTTTGTTACTCAAAAGGCTGTGGCACTTCAGATGTTTGGTGCCTGTATTTCTACTGGAATGGGGATTCTGGAAGCTTGCAAACTAGCAGGTCTTGCAACCGGCTTCAGTGATCAGAGAGCATTCGCAAATGGGCCCAGGAGATCTATGCGGATTTCTTTGGGATCCTGTCATCCTTGGAGGACTTGACAAACGAGAGGCTGGATGACGAGCTGGAGTCTGGAAGAGGGAAGCATCCCAAATGGCTTTCCCTAATACAGGATGAGAACTTCAGATACGACCTCAGAAATCTTGTAGTAGAGAAGGGATACGTGTAGGGGTGTCCTAACCTTACGCTACAGGATGTCATAACATGGCTCAAGGAGAAATATGAGGTGGATGTTTGGGGTTTTCATATCAGCAACACACAAAAGGAGTGCACTTTGATGGTCATGAGAGGGATGATAAAAGATGGGTAATACAGTCTCGTCACTGTCATAAGGTAATACAGTCTCGTCACTGTCATAAGGTAATACAGTCTCGTCACTGTCATAGGGTAGTACTGTTTCATCACTGTCACGGTGTAGTACTGTTTCGTCACTGTCCTCAGGAAGCACTGTCTCGTCACTGTCATATGGGAGATGGGTGTCATCACTGTCAGGTTAAGGGGATTCGTTAATATAATTGTGGTGTCAGAGTCACTTGGTGAGGGTGTTAATGTTGGCAGTGTTGGAATACGTAACTGTTGTTTTATTGTTAGTCGTTCCAGAGAGGTATTACCAAGAGCATCCCTGACTTCGGGTAATCGCTGCACATCACCTTTAACCGACACCTCCAAAGTGCAGACGATGTACCGGAAGTTTCTATTTTCAGGAAGCCTGGAAAATGGCGCAGATGTCACCTTCCTACAACAACAAGGGATGATTTTTTTTATGGAACAAGCCTTCTTGCTTCTAAAAAACTGCTGAAAATTATTTTTATTATTGTATACAGTAGTCATATCTTGAATTAATCTTTAAAATTAAATTAAACTCTGACCTAACAATCCTAAGAGCTGAACACAATCGAAAAATACACAAAACACAATCAAACGCACCCATCAGCGAAAAAACCGGCTTGCAACAAGGGCGATAGGTGAGCTGAAACCTGCCTTGCGAGGTGCCCTAAGGTGCAGGTCGGACTGCATATTCGCATCTCTAGCGTTATGCCAGCGGAATCTCAACCCCTCTCTCACGTTGGGCAAGGGTATATCATAAAATTTAATACCCCTTGCCTGGGCACTAAACGTAACTAGCTCAGAAGCCGTACTCAGTACAGTCTCTTCTACAACAGCTGTTATGGAGATTTCTATCGAGCATGCGCACATTCATGACGTCACGTTTACGTATGAGAACCGGAAGAATCAGCCGCGATACGTCACTACTTTGAGGGTGCCATCCCATTTCTGAATATTTTTATCAAAAAAACAGTCTATTTTTATCAAAAAACAGTCTATTTTGCTCAATTTTGTTTACATAGCTTTGGTATTTAGCAACCATAAACTTAAGCCATTTTATCTATGATTTGGTGTAATAAGAATACTCCAGTTCAAAAAATTTAGAAATCCCAGCTTAAACACTTTTATTTAATAAAATAGAAATATTGGCCTATACAAATATAATTAATGCACCGAATTTTGTTCAAACGAAAATTCATCTAGTATTATTATTTCCAACTTGCAAAGTGTAGCAACTCCAACTATTATAATTTTAATTTCCCAGCTTAAACACATTTATACTTACAATTTGACTCTTGCACTTCAACCTAGTATAACCTCAACATTAACCACGATACCACAATTATAAAACATGTCATGTGTCAATATAGCATTGATGTATAAGTATACAAAAAATAATATCTGTAGCTCCCATATTTCTCCACCTGTAAAGAAAAGACTAAGACAATAAAATATGCCATTTATTTGTTCTCTAAGCTGGATGCACTGTATGTGGGGCAAAAAATGCAACAGCAGACTCCTTGTAGAAAAAGGTAACTTTGCAAACCAACATGCAGTACCAGAATGACCTCTGAACCATGTTTTGTTTTTTCCAAAAGATCACTTTGACACTTCATTTTTTTTTATCAATCACTTTTTGGTTCAGTTTATAAAATTAATAGTTATTTAAGATTTTAAACCCCCAGATTTTTAATTAAAATTGTGAAATGTGCATAGCTTTTTTAAAAAAATTCTCTAGCACTTTCACTTTATATTAATTATCAATTCAATTGATGAACATGCAGTGCTCACTGCAAAATACAACATAATTACCAGACTGCTATAAACTTACATTCAAAGTCACTTTAAAAAACATCCTCCGAACAAATGAAGGAAAAAAAATAGCAAGCTAGAGTCATAATTGAGGTTTTAGTGACTTAAACTTCCAATTTTATTTGTTATTCTTCCAATTTGACATAACTGTGATGCTAAATTCCCTGCATTAGTTATCTCTTCTCACTAAAATCTTTCCTGCATTTAGCTAGCTTCTTTCTTTTCTTTTCTTTTCTATTCTTATTTACTTCAGAGAATGTAAAATGTTACACTTGCTCTCACTTTAGCTACTCTGAATGAAACACTGAAGGAGACCCTATATCTACTGATCCCTGTAGCTATAGCAAAGCCTACAAGACACCTCCAGCCCGGGTCCACCTCCAGTCCGGGTCCACCTCCAGTCCGGGTCCACCTCCAGTCCGGTCCCCATTCCAAAGCTTTACGACACTGTAGTTTTTCACTGACCCGAATCACTTAATATTGAATTCGTATCCTGCTCTTCTCCACTTGTTGCTTCCATGGCTTTCGTGGGGATTTATCGCGCGCTGTTCCTTTGTTCAGCCTTGGCGAAATCTCTAGCTATTATCTCTGTACCGCCAGAGTTAGACATTCGGTGGTATGAGTTTTCCTGTATTGGAGGTGACAATGCTTTATTGAGTACTGGACTATGGTTGAGCTACACTTCTAATTCCACTGATGAAAATGGCGCTGATGAACAAACTTATTCTTGTCGCTTATGGGTCAATTACAATTCTAGTCTGCCAGAACTGCAATATTACGAAGGAATTGGTAGGAGAATTATAACTAAAGTTAACTATATACTTGAACAACCTGAACATGGAGGAGGGAGTTGCCACTGCTTCAATATAACAGGCTCTACCAATTCTGCAATGACTTTGATAAAGAGGTAAGTAGTAAAGATAAAACTGAATAATCAATGAAACTTGTTTAATAGTGAGGTTTACTGCTACTGGACATTTTCAGATGGTTTTGCTGGGTTATTATAAAACAAATGCTCTAAAGCTGCATGACTGTATATTACTAATAGAGCAATACTGTACACTGTTATGGAGGTCATTATCTGCAATAAACCTACAGAAATGTTTGGTAACACAGAGTTTCCGTGCTCTTACATTTAGACAAGAGAAGAAGCCTTTCATGAATAGTATTGTATGCTTACTTAAACGAATGGGATGAAAACAATCTGGCTTTAGTATAATAATGACCAGTAAGCTGTTATCATAGTGTTTCCAGTTATATAGTATAGTTTGAAGATTTAACAAGGACAAGGTAAATAGAATAATATTTCCAAAGCATTAAGTTTTTATATTATGCTAAGCGATTCTTTTTTTTTTTTTTTGCAGGGGCATAGGGATAGGAGGGCTAGGGAGAGGGAGGGGCGGGGAGGAGGGGGAGGGGCGGGGGGGAGGGGGGGGAAGTTAGTGATCCTGTCTGTTTGTCTGTCTGTCTGTCTGTCTGTCACGCTTTGATTTTGGAGAATACTGACAATTCTTGTATAAGATGAATACAATCTCAAGAATTACAGGATTTGAGTTGTGTATCTTCAAAACAAGCCACTAATTGTTCAAATGCTGATGAGTGTCAATTTACTACTTGGATTATACTGTGCAATGTTTGATTTTTTTACTGAACAATAACTCTCTAAAATGCATACAGCAAAATACATGTAATTGTACTTTACTTAGGTGAGGCAATGCTGCAGAACCTAAATTTTATAACGAAGCAATAAGTACAAAATTCCTTCTTTTTTCAGTTCCTGTGGAGGTTTGGCTCGCATGCCTAGAAGTGTACATGTAAACTGGAACCCTTCAACTTCCATTACAGTGGTACAAAATTCAGAATCAATGAAGATTCCTCAAATTAGCACAAACTGCAGCGATGCAATTACTCGACTGTAAGATAAATAATACCAATTGAGAGTTTGTACTGATAAATACCATGAAATAATGCTTGTATTTATATATATTATATAGTTTTTAGTGCTACTTTTTGAGAGCAATGATAGTTTGAGCTAGTTGTGAGGTGAACTTGGGTTTGTATATATAAATTAAAGACAATTTTTATATGTTAATCAAATAATTAAATACTTTTTTGTGATGTAGTGAAATATCATATACAATCTACGCTTCTCAGAGTAAATGTCAACCAGGGAGTGTAGAAAGAGGTGATGAATTGGAATTCTCAATAAGAATTTTATCCAATCCATACGAATGGGTCCCTCTATCCTACACTATAATTAATCAAGAGCCTGGAATTGAATGCAGTCGTGGGTATTGTGTTTCTGATACAATATCTTTAAATTCTATTTCTGGAAGTCCTACAAGAAGAAGAAATATCCGTATATGTGACTTTTCCCTAAATGATTCAGTACAGTTTCGCTGGCTCATGTCAAGTTATATTAATCAGAAAAATCTTGGGTCTGAGGATAGATGGAGTTTAGATGATATTGAAGTTAATTTAATTAATCATGTTAATACAGAAAGCATACTACTGGATTCATTTGTCTCAGACTCTTTAAAGTAAGTTCTGTTAAAAAGAACGATTTAAATTATATACTTCGGTAATCATAAAGTAAATGTCTTTGTATTATACACTAGTATTTATGTATATATTTGGGAAATGTATAAATGAAGTATGATATAATTATTTGTAGTGGTCAGTATTGGAATTCCGCCAACATTAGAAATGGTGAATTATCCTTTGAGTGCACTAATGGCAGTAACAATCGAGCTTTAGTATTTGGAGAGGGGATAAATAATCTTCCTTATGATAGATATATAGCAAGTCATTCTGTTTTGACTAATATTATTGATCTTAACGGTAATGGATTACACTCATCTCCAAATTCAAATTGCTTATTCAGCAATTGTTCTTCAGTCTGCTATAGATCTTCAGTATTTACTGAAGAATTGCCTACAACAACATTCAGCACCACTAGGGAATCGACTGTATCATTGATTGCTAATGATGATGTTCAAAATATAGAGAGAGAAACTGTAGTAAGTTGTTAATGATACTGACAGTCTGTGTTGATGAATCATTTCAGACAATTTTAAAGTATAATTTAATTTAGGAAACTGGACACACTCAAACACACACTGCCACACAAATAATCACACACATCACACAATATTTATTTTAGTTATCTATAGTATTACTCGAAACAGACACTTGAATTGACATTCATTTAGTATTGTTTTGGGCTCCTATTTTAAAATATAACCATATTTCAAATACTTGTTGCTTTTCAGGAAATGTATCAGCAAGCAATATTATACGTGCTAAACAATAGTGTAAGTTTTCTGATCAGTAGTCAGTAAAATAGTTAATGCAACTGTATATGACCCACAGAATGTCAATGAGCAGCTCTCGCGTGTATCTACAATATCCGTGAACATGATTGAAGATCCTTTATTAGTTGTCTACATTCTAGGAGTTATACTCAGTAATGTAACTGCTATCACTTGTGAAAATGAAATCTTACAGGTAACAAATTACAAATTAGTGACAGATAAAGAATCATATGGTTTATCAAAATAATGTAATGTTATTAATAGCAATCGTTCAATATTGGTGGGATGGTTATACAACAATCGCAAGGAAGGGAACCGGTAAGGATGCATCATGAGTGCAAGTATGATAAAATAAAGATTAATTAGGGCTGCATTTGGTATAAAATGTAAGATAGATTACTGACCAATCAGTCAAAAAAAATTTAGTTAATATTTAACTGATTTTTTGAGTTACTGATTAATAAGTTAACTAGTGATGGCTTGAGAACATTGGTGAATGAGACATTGTGAAAAGAAGTCCAGCAAGGAAAAATAATTCTTAAATCTTTGATTTTTTTTCAAGACAGGATCTATAATTAATATTTAGTTTACCTGAAGATGTTCGAGCTCTGATTCTTCTATGCATCATATTCATGTACATGCATGTATCCGTGACCATGAAGTTTAGCTAACAAATATGGAATCACCTCTACTGTCCCTGTAGTTACAGATTCTGTAGTATCTATTCATAGCCAATCAAATGAAAGTACTATTAATTACACCATCCATTGTAATGTGTGCAGGTTACACTAATTCTGTAGCTATTAATTGAAAAACTTAGGTCAATGCCAAATTTTATCACTGGCAGTTAGGTGATCAATTTGGCTGGCCATAAGATACTAATAAATAGTATCGATATCTGTTTACATTTGTTTATACCTTTCAGACAAGCAGTAAAACAATACAAGAAGTGATCTTAGGTTCTACTTTATTGCTAACACTTGAAAAATTAGTTATACCTTGCGAGAAACAAATTTCTTACTCTACCATGGAAACTATTGGTAAGTGGTTATGATAACTATTTTGTGGGGTAGTTATAATTTGTAGGTTTTAATTAATGTAATTGTACGCAGTGTAAATTGGTAGCAATTACAAATAAGCATTTCCTTCCTATTTAAATACGAATAAAAAGGCATTTTAGAGACTCAAAAACATTTGTTAACTTACATTAAGAATTTATTGTATAGTAATTGATATTTTATAGTTTGGATTATTATTTTTAATTTATTTCACAAATTATATCTTTAGGTGTCCAAATCAGAGAAACAAATACAACTGATGCTACTCTTATATTTAATACTTCGACATTTGGTAACTGGACTCTGCCATTTACTGATGCAATTCTTCCATTAGACGATTTGAAGAGTCTGTTTTCATCTGCGGATAGCAACATTAGAATCATAGCAAATATTTACAGAAATGTTTCAACTATTCTACCAGATGGAAACAATAGGTAATAAACCCAAACATTAGACATTATGTTGTTATGTATTGTATTTGTAGTAGTAGTATTATAATTATTGGTGAGTGAGCGAAGCAAGCGAGACACTTACAGGGGTAAACAATTGAAAATTGGGGGTGTTTGTATGTTTATATATATATTTGGACATATGTATGTCATTTTGTGCTTTAACCCTCTCATCTTTGTGTTTGTTAGGAGGTCAATCCCATCCCATATTCCACTAAACAGAATCCTTTAATTTATCGATATTTACCCGTATCATTCAAAGAAATTGAATTGTTTACCATTTTGAATTCTTTTGCGGGTGCAATTATAAGTTACAAACTTACAAGATTCATTTATTATTCGAATAAATGGCGATCGTTTATGCGTTATTTGTCATAGTTACATGCCCTACGCAACAGTGTTGTTCCTTACCTGAATATCCATTTTCCAATAGTCTAAGCATGAAGGTAAGTCTTGTGTTGGTATATTCTGTAAGCATTTATGTGTGAAAGTGTTGTGCATTATAGCTACTGTTTGGAATAGCACAACTAAACGTTTTAATAGCAAAAAAAATTATAGCTGCCTTTACACAGCTTTTTCGGCTACTACAGCAGTAAGCATGTCTTAATAGGTTACTACTACTATGTGGCAGATGAAGTTCGTAGTATTCCAAAGCAGAACAAGTCCAGCATTTATTAAATCTGGACAGAATTTAGAGGTTGTTGCTCATTCATTTTTTTTTCTTCATGGTTGAATTTGACAATTAAACAAAACTACTTTCATCATTAGCTAAAATGTCTTTGTACTTTAATTTTTTCTCATGAATCAGTTTCATTTTTTTTCATGATTAGCTAAGTGTACTTATTCACTAAGGGTTGGCAAATTATGCTGGCATAATTTTGAGTATAATAAGTGATTTCATAAATACTAGCATATTGCTAGCATAATATTAGTGTAATTATGTGCATAATGAGGTAGCCAGTTTATGGGGAAAAAATTTCAATTTGTTTTTATTACTGTAACAATTAATGGTCTCCCAGAGACTGGCTTTGTGACTTTTTAACAAATCTTTGAGTTTACTAAAAACCCTCTATGTTTGTAAATCTATTGGAAGATTCCAATGTCACTTTTTGTAAGAAATAAAATATTTTCGATCCAGCACTGTTACCTATCAGAATGCAGATCAATAACACACATTATATTATACAGTGGCCATATCAGGATTCAGATTAGTCATGTGTACAGGGATTCTTATAGTTGTGAATATGGTTGAGGTGGCCTGCGAACTCTGTCCATGAGCAGGTTTCAAGTAATGTAATAATGAAGCACCAAATCTCAGCGCTATTAAACACTACCTAGCTATTGCAATATAATCTCCTTCCAAAAGAACAAGCTATCTGTTGGTTATTTTAATGAGGCTTCAATATAGCTCAAGCAATGAAAATGGTACGTGGAAACGCTGTCTCCATAAGAGAAGAAGCTAAACTAGCCAGAAACACTCACTGGTATACATTTTCAATGCAAAACTTCACTACTTTCAACTCTGTTAACTTCCCCTCTTTCAACTCCGTTAACTTCCCCAAGCATAAAGCAAACTACATCGCTGGCTGCAAGAAATTATTTGCTCACATGATTATGACATAACGCTAGGGGGCATACCCCCAAAAGCTGGTACCTACTAGGAGCGGAAGCCTCGCGTTTTCTAAAGAATGAGCCCGAAATTAAAAAAAGGAGCACAATAAAGGTCTTACATTGTCATTCTGAGTAATTTCATACTTAAATCAACAGTTAATTGTCAGTAATCTCCAAACTCAGAGTGTGACAGACAGACAGACAGACAGACATACAGACAGACAGACAGACAGACAGACAGACAGACAGACAGACAGACAGACAGACAGACAGACAGACAGACAGACAGACAGACAGACAGGGTGACTACTATAACCCTCTTGCGCATGTGTGCTGAGGGTTAATGATGAGCATTGCTAGCATAATAATACCACAATAACAAAAATATGTGCATAATTCACCAACTCCTACTATTCACTCCTTTTCATTATTCTAGACATAAATACCTTAGTAAATTGGTTTTGTTCTTAGTTTTAATTTTTTCCATTCTCATTTCAATTCTGGACAGTCCCATTATAATGCTAATTATTGTGTGAATGAAAAGTGCAGTCATATTATAGGAAATATACTATATAGCCAACATTTTCCCATAAGTAGCTATAGCCATTTCACCCCTTATTGAAAAAAGCCACCCCTTGACAAATCCTAGATCTGCCCCTGATATAATTGGGCGAGAGAAGCAAGTCTTACTAATCATCTATGCATAATATATGGCTAAGTTAAAAGAGGTCAATGCGTGTCCACCCCCAGAGGCTACTTTATCCCTTGAGAAGAGAGGAACTTAGACTAAAGTCTCTTTAATTTGCAATTAAAGTTTAGTTTTTGAAGAGAAAGTGAGAATAGACAGACATTGTGGTGAGCACTGCAATAAAACTACGCTCATTCATTCATTCACATACTTGCCATTTAGAATCGTGCATACTCAATAAGTGTACACTTGTTTTCTTACTTTTGGAAGTCCACACTAAGCCATAGCTAGCATCACTACACTGCTATCTAGGTAATTTAAAACATATTCCACAAATGGAGCAAAACAGTGTTTGTTATAAGCTGAAATACCAAGAATGTTTTTATTCAACAGTAGTTACTTCATTAGCAAACTAACTTGTAGTAAGAGTTTGCACTCTTAATGCTCTAGTTATTATTATTATTACTATTTTTACATTAAAAATAATAATAATTATTATTATTATATGTTGTTGTTACAGTTCACCATTATTTTCTGACGTTTTTGGAATTTCTTTAGAATGTGGTAAAAAATTTTGTCCTACAAGTAACATTACTTGGAATAAATCAGTTCAAATTGTTTTCTACCACAACTTCAATCTTCAAGTAAGTCCGCTACATTCAGATAATACACTCATTGCTATGTACATATTTTATAGTCAATATTAGAATCAAACAGCTCCAGTGCCACTACATGTGTCTTCTTGGATATTATATCTGAGTAAGATTATAGTTTAAACTATACAACTTCTTATTTTACATTTAGGAGAAGATTAATTATACTAACACATTATAAATGCCACTGACTATACATGTACATAAAATAGATAAGCACCTATTATATAATTCATCTACATTGGTATTATCATTACAACAATTGAGGCCCTGTTACATTACTTCAAGCACCGAAATATTTCACGGTTTACCTGCACTAACAACAGGTAAAGAGAGAATGTGTAATGATTTTTAAATTGATAACACTTTTATTGGCAATTTCGTTCCTTTAACAGCTCCCCCCCCCCCCCCCCCCCCCCCCCCCCCCCCCCCCCCCCCCCCCTCCCACCCACCCCCATTTGTTTGGCTAAGCTACGGAATCCTGAATTATAATGTAGCTAAAGGCATTAATACATAGTGAATTACCCATTCATTTCAACTGTCTCATTTTAAGAGCCACAATTCTTCAACTTGGAGAGTGGTCTACTAGAGGATGCATCAAGAATGAGAACATGTCTTCCCACCAGAGAACAGTGTGTGAGTGCAATCATTTGACACACTTTGCTATTCTTCTCAGTGCCAGACCAGTGACCATTACCAGTAAGAGAGTCCAACTATCACTGAATATTATCAGCTACATTGGAGTCTCTGTTTCACTAGTGGCTATGGCAGTTCTTATATTCATCTTCACATTCTTCAGGTAATTCATTCGGTCTCAATAATGGAACACATGAGACAGAAAGTAACAAAATTCCACGAGAACGATGTTAGAATAGTGACCAAATACACCACAATAGTTTTATTACAAATATGTCTAAGAAGCATATTCATTTTACAGTCAGAATTAATTTCATGATTTTAAAACAATTAGTAACATAATGAAGCATTAGATCTAAAAATTAGTTACAAGGTTAGTTTATTTCTAATCAGCATCAACAACATTGATTATGCAAACAACTATGGAAGTTAAATTAATTAAAATAAGGATCGGCTTGATAACCTATACATAAATAAAACTCCTATACGTTATCTTCAATTTTTAGATCACTTCACAGTCTAAGAAATTATATACATGTCAATCTGTGCATCAATCTGGCCATTGCACAGATTATATTTGTGGCTGGAATAGACAAAACTGGTGATGATACTGTACCAATTTACTGCCAGTCCGTAGCAGTTCTCCTCCACTACTTCTTCCTGGTCTCCTTCATGTGGATGCTAATGGAGGGTGTTTTTCTTTACCTTGCGCTTGTCAAGGTTTTTATTACTAATACAAAGAAATATGGAATTTGTTTCACAGTAATAAGCTATGGATTGCCGCTCCTCTATGTGGGATTTCTTTCACTACCTCTTGGGTTTGGATTTTCAGAGAAGTACTATGGCTACTATGAGGCGTAAGTAATATATTTGGACATGTATGTTTAAATTAGCTATAATAAGGCTGTGTTGTTTTTTTTTTAATGAATGCAGGTGCTTTCTAAGAACTGATAATTATTTTATATGGGCTTTCATAGCTCCAGTGATTATTATTTTTGTATGTAATTTCATACTTTTAACAATGGCTGCAGTTATTATGTGGAAACAACAAAAAAAGAGAAAAATTAATGCAGAATCAAATCAAGCTTTAAAATGGCTGAAGGCAGTGGTGTCTCTAACTGTAGTTATGGGACTGACTTGGATTATTGGAGTTTTAGTAGTAGAAAGAAAGGAACTTTTGCCTTTGACCTACATCAACACAATAATAGTGGCATTTCAAGGATTCTTTATGTTCCTTGTTCTAGTGGTCTTCACAAAATCAGTACGCGATGATATAAGTAAAGTGACAGTATCCAAGTGGCAAAAAATTAGAACAAAGAAATCTGGGGTAAGAAATTGATACTTTTATAAATAGTTATAATTCATTTATAGTGTGTATAATCATTATTCAGACAAATACTATTGTCGTATCCAATCTCATGTCTGTGAAAGATGTCAAAATTGAAGAATTCACTAATAAAGCATCGGACGTCAAAAACACTTCAATATAGCATAACAGTGTGTATTGTGTGCTTAATAATGTTGTCTTGGTTTTACATTTTATATTGTAGATTTATCTAGTTACTTTTTGTGCAGAAATTTAATTCCTTTCCGTTGTCTTTTTATTTTGTTCTTTAAAGTAGTGCAGACATGTTTGTTTGCTTTCAAAAAGACACATCTCAAATTTGTGCTATGAATTATACATGGTTGGCTGTTCGTGCACAAACACATCACTAGTGCAGCTGTAATGCATCAGTAATAAGCTGTATTGAAAAAAATGCTAATCTATCTACCCTGTGGTAAACACATCTTTCATAGCTAACTACTATATATTAAGTGTTTAGTATAACTATATTCTTTCTTTCATTTAATAGCAGTAACTTCTGCACTTTGTTACCTATTAATAGTACTTCATCAGGAATTCCCAGCTGCAAGAAAAACATTTTAAAATTATACTTCGTAGATAATAATTAATCACTTAAAAAAAAGCTTTTTAGAAATAATCAAACAGTTTTTAGTTAAATTTCTATAATAAATAGGTGCAAATTCTCAGCACCTACTATACTTGTTTATGGTGTCAAGTGAAGATGTACTGATGTATATGGCATCTCACTAATAAAGGTATGCAACTTAAAAAAACAACAACTAAAAGCCTCATCAAACTTTGATTGAATTAGATGTGAGGTTGTATCTAGAAATGATTGACAAGTTGGGGGGGAGACAGGGAGTTATTATTGTTGTTATTATTATTGTTGTTGTTGTTATTGTTGTTATTATTATTATTGTTGTTGTTATTGTTGTTATTTTTGTTATTATTATTGTTGCTATTATTATTTTTGTTATTATTATTGTTGTTATTACTATTGTTATTATTATTGCTATTATTATTGTTGTTGTTGTTATTATTGTTGTTATTATTATTGTTATTATTATTATTATTACTATTATTATTATTGTTATTATTATTATTGTTATTATTATTATTATTATTATTATTGGATAAGCAACCCTTTAGCAGATTATGTCTAGGATATTCCTGCACAATACACTAAAAATAAGTTGGCCCCATTACACACCCAGAAAAAGTACACACTATCAATTCAAACAATCACTATTATGAATTTTCATTCCATGTTGAGATTTCAAAACTGAAAGAGAAGACATGTTATTGATAAATATACACTACCATGCTAAACAGAAGAAAAAATCCTTTCCTCCACATAGATGGTTTCAAAGAATTTGATCCATGATTTTTGAAATACACATACTAAAACCGATCAACATATATTATATCTATTAGTCAAGTTCAGCTTTTATCAGAATGACAGGGACATGACGACGTCTGCTATATATGTATATTTTATATTCATACCACAAAAAAAATTCATCAGGGTTCCATACATACTGTGGGAACCCTGGGATTTCACCCCCCCCTCCCTAAAAATAGTTTCACCCCCCTGAAATTGTTTTCTCCTACTAAAACAATAAATGATCAGTGCAAAATGTGACAATTATAGCCTTACTCTACAGTTGGTCTGCTTAAAACTGTCCAACACTTCTTCAACATCAACACTTTTTTCAGTTCTGGTCATTCAATTGCAATACATAATAGCCTGTCTAAGTTTTCATCTGACAATCTGTTCCATAGTCGTGACTTCACCATTTTTATTTGACTTAACAATCCTCAGCAGTTACTGTCATCATTATAATTATTATCATTATATTTGAATTGTAAGAGAATGCACAAAGTTAGCGTGATGATCACTTTTAATGTTAGAGTGGAGTGGCTATAATATATATTAGTGACCATTGGTTGGAAAACTGTGCATCATGTGGCACAAAAAAATTGAAAGCTCATTTAGTATCAGATTTATACCATGTCTATTGACAAGACTCCCTATACCAAAATATTGAAATGTCACCTCTTTTAGGATTGGTGACCTTTATCTGGGATCAAGTTTGCAAGTCACAACAGATGTCTTAGCAGGTACCACACCCCAGGGATCAAGTTCACACATCACAACAGATGTCTTAGCAGGTACCACACCCCTGGGATCAAGTTCGCACATCACAACAGATGTTGTAGCATGTACCACACCCCTGGGATCAAGTTCGCACGTCTGGGATCAAGTTCACACATCACAACAGTTGTCGTAGCAGGTACCACACCCCTGAGATCAAGTTCGCACATCACAGCTGATGTAGCAGGTACCACACCCCTGGGATCAAGTTCGCACGTCACAACAGATGTCTTAACAGGTACTACACCCCTGGGATCAAGTTCGCACATCACAACAGATGTCGTAGCATGTATCACACCCTTGGAATCTAGTTTGTACATCACAACAGATGTTGTAGCAGGTACCACACCCCTGGGATCAAGTTTGCTTGTCACAGCAGATGTCGTAGCAGGTACCAAGCCCCTTGGACCCCTTTCTCACATCACAGTCCCTATGGCCTCTGGATTCACTACTCAGGTTTCAGCTAAGAATTAATGGTGTTTTGCAGTAACATATTTTTTCATTAAGTGATAAGAACTCTCCATACATTTTTTTCTGAAGACCAAAATTTTGTTCAGAAAACTTTTTTTTTGGTAGCATGAAGTCTGTACATGTAATTTTTAAATGATTTATTGGCAGATCGCATTTTTGATTAATCCCAGATAATTCGAGAGAAAGATATAAGTAGCTATAGTGACTTAGGCAGAGCTATGATTTTTCATTTGCGTACAATGTTACCTATGTTATCATGTGAGACTGTCTACGATAAAATTGAGCTCAATGCAGCACACGTGAATGTTGGGGAATAATAATCAATTGAATCCAATAAGCCTACCAAGGGGAATTTAATTAGGTCATATATTGTGAACGGCTAAGGCAATCAAACTCGATGCTGATAAAATGTGTTGGTTCAAAAACAGTTTATTTTTTATGGAGGCTGCGTTGTGCCCTATTTTCCTGTAAATGGTTTCATATAGAAAAAAGTTTGTCCCAACTGTCCCCAAACTAAGTGCTGTCTAATGAAAAATAGAACTTCAAATCTATGGACTGACTATAAACAAAAAAAACAACAGGAAGCAAAATTTACTCATTTGTCTTTGTAACTGATATTTTAGGGTTCAAACTTTTCAAGCTACGCCTCCATTTCAGTTTGACTCGTGCCATTCTAATAAAATATCCTTCAATATTTGTGGTAGTTTTTTTTTTTTTTTTTTTTTTTTTTTTTTTTGGGGGGGGGGATTTCACTTTACATGCCTAATTTGTAGTTGTGATGTTACATACCTGACTTTCTAGGTACCACACCCACTGGATCACCTCCAGTCAGAGTCACTGCACAACGTGGATTATTGATTCCTGGTGCAGTCACCACATGTACTGGAGTTGGGATTACCATGCCGGTTCCATGGTCTCCTTCAGTTGCAAATTCAAGTACTGTATCACTCACCAAAGTTACACCTCCTGTTGCTTCCTCAAATTTATGTTCACCATTCACCAATCTATTGAATTTACCTGTGGTAAGGGATATTACTACGATATCATCAAAGACGGGTTCAGCTCGTGTTCTCACTAGCGATGAGTGTTGGTCACTTTATAAAGTGAAGGAAGAGAAAAAGAAGTGTGAAGCTGAGGAGAAGAAAAAGCGAAAACAGGAAAGAGAAAGGAAAAAAAGGGAAAAAGAAATAGAACAAAGAAGAAAGGCTGAGGAAAGAATTCGACAAACTGAGGAGAAGGAAAAGAAGCGAAAGCAGGCAGAGGAGGAGAAAGAAAAAAGTGTAAACAGGCAGAGGAGGAGAAAGCTAAGAAAAGTTTACAACACAAAGCTGTGACAGGCAAGAAACGCTCTCGAGAGGTCACTACTGAAAAACTTCAACAAATGAAGGACATTTGAATTTAGTTGAAGGTGGGAGCAAGATTACAAGTAGACGTAACTTCACAAGAGATCAAAGTTACAATGGACAGTAGCATATTCACAGATTTATGTTGTGTCTGCTTCAGTTCTTTGAAAAGGACGAAGGAACGGGCAGAGAATGGCTTCAGTGCATCTGTTCAAGGTGGATTCATGAAGACTGTGTTGTCCCATATGTTGAACTCTGAACTTTGATTCGTAGCATTTGATCTTTTCATTTTTTTTGTAAATCATGATTTTTTTTTCTTGTTGTCATTCCAGTGAAAATGAAGTAAACTCCAATGGCAGTAGCACATTGTGGTAATGCTGGTCAAGGGTTTTTGTTTTTGTTTTTGTTTTTCAGATTGAGAAGGGGGGGGGGGTGCTTGCCTTCTTCTTTGTCCTTTTTATAGTAAACACTTCCAACAATAAACAATATTTCTATACAGTCCCCTAAAGTTCATATACTGCCCCCCCCCCCCCCCCCCCCCCCTGTGTGAAAAATTCAATGGTGATATTTAAATAGTGTAGTTTTGCGATGGGAGTGAGTTGGAGTTGAATGTTTGTTCGCCGGATGCATTGGACACTGCGACGGGCCGATATTTGGTGGTCCTGGGCGATAATCGAGGCCTGACTGCTTCTGCACTGCCTCTGCACAGCGACCTGCAAATTGCGTTTTAAAAATATGAGTATTACAAGGCGATAGAATATGAAATAACCTCATGATTGGTCGAAACAATAAATTTTTAAATCGTTCAACTATAATGAGTTATGGTTCATGGGGCAAACTTAATCCGATAAATGAGGTCTTACGCTATGTAATTTTCAATGTTCTTTCACAATATTAATGATTTATAAAGTCATTTCCTTTTTGTTTATTGAATTATGTAATTTTCAATGTTCCAGCAAGCTCATCAGCTGGTGATCACTCTATAGAGAATCAAACGGTCTTGCAGCAGCAGCAAACGGTCTTGCAGGCATACTACCTAAACAAGTTGTGACAACTAACCGGGAACTTCTTCAACAACAGCAGCAGCAACAACAGCTTAGTACCACCATAATTACCTCCACATCTAGACCCATTGTCTCCCCAACTGCACCATCAACCATGACCACTACAGAAAGTTCTTCATCTTCAGTCTCTCCTGTGCCATCTTCAACTACCCCAGTAAGACTTATCCCACTGCAAGCAGACAACTTGACAGTGCAAAAAAGCATGAGCAGTACTGATTCTTCCAGCACTTCAGGGATTAGCTCCCCAAGATATCGGACAGTACCAAAGTACAGTCTACCCCCATCAACTTACGTCTTCCTTGCCAACTCCCAGCTCAGTCCCAGCTCAGTTCTGCACACTCCCAATAGCACCCACAATGGCAGAAGAAGCACCTACCAATTATATCTTACATGATAGTGCAGTGCCCCCATCACATCAATATCAGCAGCCATCTTCACCACCCATGCCAATTCCAATTCCTCTCAATCATGGTTCCTCTTCTGGTTCCTATCTATTTAGACCTGATTCTGACTAAACTCATGTTCTTATGGTCACCCAATGCCTCAGTTACCATACTCTTGGAAATGACGTTATTCTACAAAATGTGTTTGTACATACCATATAATAAGGTTTGGTGACTGTGCCTTGTGAAAACAAGCAAGTACGAGTTAATATGCGATAATATTTTTAGTCGTGGACCGGCAGATCTAATCCAGCCAAATATTAAGAAACATTATCTCCATGAAGTGAAAATATTCCATGTCAATGACTTTTATTGAGTTGAACCTAAGTTACGAAAGTCATTATGAAGTTTTCTCCTTTTTTATTCACAATTTTTAATAGTAACATTTAACTGGAACTATAAACTTTAGATGATATATTTTGGTGTGGAAAAACATATAGCTATGTCTCCAACAAACATTCCTGTTAGAAACTCTTGGAACCCAGTTATCTAAAAAGCTAGTACATCGCTATCTATTGCAAATTTATACAATGGTAAATATTCTTTGAAACTTGTAAATGCCTTCATGTCTATCCAAACTGAAGCATCTCCTTTTTAATTCCAGTATAATCTAGTCATCATCCAATAATGCTAGTAGTGTGGTTTGGTTGAGAGTTTCCAGTACTAAAAAGTATCTTAAATGCTTAGTTTTAGCGTTTTCCCTTGAAGATTTAGCTAATTTTATTTTTTCTTCAACAGCTATTATGAGTAGTTTTAGTTTTACTATCAATTGACTTGTAGTTTTGGTTAATTTGTGTTGTTTCAAAATCTTCAACAATGAGACTCAGTAAAAACAACAACAACAATAACAAAAGCACATTCTTATCGGTGTTAATATCAACCAAGGATTGGAATCCGCCAAGCCTCTATAATTCAATTTTGATTTAATTCGAGCGCACCCAGGCGACCGAAATTAGCAGGGCAGACCTATTTGGCTGCCAATTTTTCAGTCCGGCAGGCGGGGGACCAAATTTCGCGTGACAGACTAACCCTATCCCAGGTAGTAGTTGAGTAAAGGGTCTCGCTTGCGAGACTGGGTCTAAGAATCTCCTTGATATAGCGTTTAGATAACCACCGTTACAGATGTGCTAGTTATTGTAGGGACAGGATTCCCCATATCTTGGAGAGTAACGCTGCGTATAAAACCGTCATCCAGACTTCATCCAGATTTCGTCCAGCCCATTTTCTCGACGACCGTAATACCCTTTACCTATTATACTATTGAACTTAACTACCACGAATCATAAACGTGTCCGTCACGAGTATTGAATGCTGCTACTCTGCTACTGCGCAAGTTCATCCAAACAGCCATATATTTAAAGTGGTGAGATTCCTATATTATTTTTTAGCAGCCTGTGAGAATTTGACACTAGTTGGTGCGGGCAGGTAACACTTGGAAAGAATGGAGGGTGGTTCTATCCATTCTATTAAGCTTTTAGACGCGGATACACCGTTCCATGGACGCTGTAACAGTATTACATTTTTTGAGGAAAAAAATATTTTGGTTCTGGTTACGGATTATTCCCTATCATTAAAGTTAACCTGCTATGTTGGTATGTTTGAAAGCGGTTCAAATTTGAAGTGGATAACCCAAACACAATTTACAACCGGTAAAAATCCTAGTGTGACCATTTTCCAGAAAGACGATTCTATTTGTATTGTCGAAGCCCACGATACTCATCTACTTAACTTTCGATGCAGCCAATATATCACATGGATATTCGACGAAGGTGACAAAAAATTGAGAGGTCAAGACCAGGGTCGAGCTTTTATTAATCACCGCAATCCAAAAATAAGTGCAAATAATAATGGGTTTATAGTTGCTGTTTTTGATGATCATTCTGGGTACTCAGTAGGTCGAGTTTGTTTAAAAAATGAATCGCTTCCAATTGAATGGCTGCACTCTAAAATGGAAAAGCTTGAGGGGTTTTCCTCTCCAGATGTGTCTATTGTAGATACTAAAGTAATTGTTGTAGCCAGAAAAGAAACCTCTCTGTATTGTGTAATTGGACAACTAAATGAAGATGAAAAAATAGTAGAGTGGGCTCAGATGGTTGACACTAGACATGAAGGTTCATTTCCATCAATTTCACTTAACAATAATGGTAGAGTACTGTTATGTTACCAGTCACCTATCAGGAAAATAATTATTGTAAGTGGAGTGACACCTGATTCATGTGTTACATGGGAAAACGAATTCAAAACGAGCGGGCAACTTAGAGGAGAATATCCTGCCATTACATTTGGAGATGACTTAATATTTATCATTGCCTATAAAGCCTTCCTGGGATTGAAGCTGAAAATACGACCGGGCTACCTGCCATTGCCTTCTCAGATTGACAACACTCCTAGAATTGAGCAAGAAAACTAAGCTTTTATACATGTGTGTTTATGCATAATATATTTAGATAAGAAATGTATTGTACAGTGCATTATGTTAAAGTATACTTTTGAAGAGTTTTTAAAATATATATTTCAATTTTCTTACTAAGCTCAAAAACTTGATTAAAATACTGATTATTACATATTCTTACACAGACTCTATAGTTGTGGAAGAAATGAGAAAATAATATGTAATAGATAATTATTATGGACAATGTATCTTGAAAAAACAAAAACGGGGATATAATTATTTCAGTCACAAACCCACATTTGTGACTAATAAATATGTAAGTTTAGTATATAATTGGCAGTTTTATAACAGAAGATTTTCAACTGCTTTTAAACAAACAAATAATTGGTTATATGGACATCAATTACCACAACAACAAATGCAAATCATGAACCAAAGCAATTTGTGAGCTGAAAGCACAACTGGTGCAAAATCAAAAAAATTGTTCTACCATACTCCATCCCATTTTATAACTGATGGGAATACAAAAACGTGTTATCCAAATTTTTATGGCAGAAATGGATAGACACCAGTTAGCTCTAGCTTATGACGCAGTTGTAAGCTCTGGCGAGCTCTAGAACTCACGCTATGAGGCTAGAAACACTAGCCGGTTGGACTCGTGTACAGAACGTCGCTAAGAAATTATTGGCGGGCTTTTCACTAACGGCGGGAAAAAAACTGTAGCTAACTATAGTATGTCCAAGTTGAGTTGGCACTACCGCAAGCGCGGTAATTGAGGAATGCATTTAGTACTTTACCGGAGGCTATTTAGTCATGTGAATCCAAGTCAATTAAGGGTGCAGTACCACCGGAACCTGCGGTAATTAAGCGATTCAGTAGAATACCACAAAACCCGCCCGTAACTCGATCCCATTTACTCTCCGCGAACTGACTATTGTACGCTGACTCGCGCACAATTTGACACGTACCAATTAACTGTACTAGACAATTTACCTCAAAGAGCTTTCACCTCAAAGGACTACCAGTACTGTAGGGCAGAAGCAGCAGTGCAGATAATTAATATTTGTTCACTTTCTAAAAAATATTACTAAACAATATTATAAATCATAACTCCATAGTAGCAGGGACATAATCAAATACAATATGAAATGAACAAAATCAAAGGTTCTGAAGTATGCAATACTATCAAGGATCCAAGGAGCTGTGCCTTCTCATTGACCTCTCTACTGGAGTGCCATGTCCTCTCTTCTAAATAACCAGGATGTATGTAGTATTCTTCCCTTCAGGAGGCATGACTTCTTAGGAGAGCCGAAGGTCTACTATTCTCTCCTCTGGAGAACAAGGAAGCCATGTCTTCTGCTCTGCACTTTTGTTGTGAACCTGCCAGTTGTACCCTAGAACCAAGGAGTTGTGCCTTCTCATAATGGGAGCTCATCTATTTCGATGAAGAGCATGCCAGCACCTTTCCTCCTGTTGAGGTAGATCAGACAAAGTACTATGATCTAAAATTTGATTCTGGTCTTATTTTAAATAAATCAATAAAATAATAATTGATAATAAACAGCCTAATTGATAAATATATATTATTGTAGAAAGAAAATAACATTAGTCAATAAAAGTAATAATTCACATTTTCTTTTAACAAATAGCACCAAAAATTCCTGAGAAGTTGAAGTTAACACACTGAAACTGCTTCTAACTTCTACCCGCTACACCAACCTTCTATCAAGCTCTCCAAAGACACCAAAGCAGATGCTTCCTTCAAGTCCCAGCTGCGAGCCGTGATATATCTATTCTAAACGAGTGACTCCAGGCCCCATTAATACGCCGCCGCTTCTTCATAGTCTAGGACACTCCAGTACATTCCAGAAGTCTTGTACTCTTCCCCGCAGGGCTCACTCGCACAGTAACTGCAACAATACACATTTTTGTTACTTTCTCTAGATAATTTTATAGCTAACATTACATTGTGCGGAATCAAAAATAATAATAACTATATCTTTCTTCATTTTTTTGGTTGACAAATATAGGTAGCTAATGGTACATAAAATACTATGCAGAGTAAGCTTATGGAATTCTTAAAATGAAAATATATAGGAATCTAAGCGATCATTACATAGTATAAATAGCCAGTATGTGAAGACTATTACAATTATCAAGTTCTGCTCAGTCGTTAGTGCACTGGTAGCTAAAACCAGTGGTCCAGGCTTCGATTCCCCAGCGACAATCTAAGATAGTTTTCACATTATTTCCTCTGCTTTTTTCCAGACCCTTTTAGGTGATAAAGTTTCAATCTATGTGAAAATTGCTGTATTTTGTCAACTTCAAATTTTTCTAATCAAGATGAATTTTAACTGAGTATATTAAAAAATCAAATTTTTCTAATCAAGATGAATTTTAACTGAGTATATTAAAAGAGTTAAATATCATTACAAATTTTTACATTATTTCTTAATTGATATTTTATTATAATAACCAATAGAATATTGATGAGCAGCTCTCACAATTATTCAATATTCTATGGATATGATTGAAGATCCGCTAGATGTTGTCAATACCCTGGGACTTATACTAAACAATGTAACTTCGTCTAACTGTGATAATAGAACTATTCAGGTCAGTCATTCATAGGTTTATATAAAACTTCATACTTTGTACCGCATGTGGTATTAGGTGTACCACCTATGCGAAGTAGTGTGTTTAATGCATAATCACTTGTAATGCATATATCAGACGGGATACATCATGTACCACAAGGTGGTCCTAGGGGGCTTAGGGCTAGGGCTAAAGACTTACATGTGTACTGTTTGTACAATTTCAACTTGTTCATTGTTATTTGTAGTCAATATCGTACCACAAGTGTTGCAAGCTAGTTCTCGTGTACCACTCTAGGTACATCCTGCATTATCTTCTAACTCATAGTTTGTACCGCATGTGGTACTTGGTGTACCACCTATGTGAAGTAGTGTGTTTAATGCATAATCACTTATAATGTATGTATCAGACGGGATACATCACGTACCACAAGGTGGTCCTAGAGCTAGGGCTAAAGACTTACATGTGTACCGTTTGTACAATTTCAAGTTTTTTATTGTTATTTATAGTCAATATCATACTACAAGTGTTGTAAGCTAGTTCTCGTGTACCACTCTAGGTACATCCTGCATTATCTTCTAACTCATAGTTTATACCGCATGTGGTACTTGGTGCATAATCACTTATAATGCATGTATCAGACGGGATACATGGTCCTAGGGGTATAGTAAAAAAATTGTGCCAACAAATCATTGTATAATAAAAATCAGTGCTATTTCAGGAGACTTATTAAAAAATAGTAAAAAAATTGTGCCAACAAATCATTGTATAATAAAAATCAGTGCTATTTCAGGAGACTACAATGCCAGGTGTACTGTTAATAAAGTTTATCACCAACTGAATAAACAAAACAAAACAACAAAAAGACATATTACTACATAACAATGCAAAGTAATTGGGTTGTACCTCAACGAGAGCAACATCCATTGCATAGCGAAACGGGTTTGGAACCAAGTGCCGGTAAAACAGCAAGAGAATTTTCAATAGGATGTGAAGAACCTAAAGAAAATAAGGCCCGGTAAAATAATCCTTAAACATTTACAAAAGCTTTTAGTAATCATTCAAGTCAAGTCAATGATGAATAACAGTAGCATTAACTTCTAAATTGTATTCGTGAAAATTATTACAATATACCTACCTCATTTTCTGTCAATTTGAGTGTCTTTAGTGAAAGGTCCTGTTCCTGGCACAGTGCCAGGTGTTGCCTTTTCTTAAACGTGGAAAAGTAGAAAGAATGTCTCCGTGAACTCAATACATTTTGACACTAAAGAAATAAAGAGTAATAATTACTGTTGATATGAAACAAGTAGACATGTCTTACTTCGTTTTCCGTCATAAATGAAATCAATTCATTATAATATCTGCAAAAAAGAACTTATTTTCACTAGAATTTTGTCATTTTAATTGGTGGTGTACTCTAATATAATATAGCTAATCATGTCAAACAGCTTTTAACTAGACTTTGCTATACATCAATTAAGTAAAAACAAATTTCATTTGCTTACCCACTTGAACTAATTTGGTTGGACTGTAAACACACAACAAAAGACACTATAAATACATTATTTTTAACTTTATTGTGGTTTTGTGGCCTACAGTAGGGGTCAAAAAAGTTCCCATAGCAACCAGACTCTTTAGTGACTAACAGAAAAATAAATTTATTTATATCACCAACTACACTTATTTTTATGTAACTAAACTTAAAACATTGAAAGATTGCTGTTAAAAGTTCCTATTTCTTTAGTAGTCAGCTCTTCATAGCGAATAGGCAGCCCAAGATCGACCTCCTGCAAATATAACATTTTCGGTTTCAAATTACAGCATGGTCGTCAACAACTCTGCCGTATAGGTTGCACTATCTAATTGTAGGAAAATCATTGCAGGGCCAGTCAAAAAGTTTTCTGACAGTTGTCGAGAAAATCTCAGTTTTGTCTCCCAGATCAAGATAAAATGGCGTCTCTGAGGCACAAAATTGTGAATATCTGGAGATCCATGGCCCATTGAGCCAAAATCGCCGTGACTGGCCCTCGAGTAAGTCCTAAAGTAGCCAGTGGAGCTGTCACACTAAAGCTAGGAGTGATGATGAAGCCAAGATTTGACGCCGAAAATTTGCCTCAGGGGGAGGTCCCGGTAAGCCTCGCTGGCTGCTCCTTGAAAAAAGCAAGTAGATAGCTAATAAAAGAAACTTGAACATATTATAATTTCCAGGGTGGAGCCTTTAGTTCTAACAATAAGTGTAGTGGATGATACAAACAAAAACAGTCACTCATGAATAATTAAATGACAAGTTTTATATCTGGCTAGCCCTAATTGCAGACAGACTAGTATTACTAGTAATACGTGAGCCAAAGAATTACTGTTATAATATATTTTGCTGACACGGTAGTTATGTTAGTGCACGCATCTTTACGGGGTGCGGGAAAGGAGCTCGCTTGGACCGAAGGCAGGCGATGTAGTATGAGTCAGCCATTGGCTTTTTAAAAAATAAATGTATTGCTTCAATTTGCAATGGGTTGGAAAGAAATTCATTTTGAATGAGTAGCTGATATACTTATAAGGGGCAAATCTAGAAAATTTTGTCAGGAGGACGGGGGGGGGGGGGGGGGAGTGGTAAAGGGGAAGGTTTGGGCAAGTTCATTACTCTCTATAGCTACACGTACTACCAGGTAAAGGAATTAAATTTAGCTACTGTATCAATATTGATTGATGTTGTGCGAGCTTAATGTTGTAGTTGAACTCACTTTCAACTGTATGCTGTAGGTGCCTGGACACCCCAGTTTTTAAAGCCTAATATTGTCTCCATAGAGTTAGTCGCTATTATTATATAAGCTCACTTGGTAAAGTATGCATTGGTGTAGAAATTATAAGGGCTCAAAGTGGGGTGTACAGACAGCGCCTCCTGACAAACACCTCGCGAGGTGTTATTTAAGCAACCCATTTTAACAGTGTACATTTTGTGCTGGATTGTAATTGATTATTTATTTCCCATCATTGTGTCATGACCCACTATAAAAGCAGTTTGTGCTTCCAGAGTTGGCGAGAATAGAAGATGTTCATTGTCAAGACCTAATGTATATGCACACTCAGACTATCTATACCTATTATTAGAATAGACCTTGACATGTGTACAAATTGCGCTTACTGACAGTGAGGTATGTTTTTCCTGTTCAAAATTCCTGAATATATAGTTAAGTTCAAGGCTAGCATAGTTGCCATTATGGTAGCCAATTAGCCATGGCGAGAACCTAATTATTCTGATATCTGATCTATGGCTGTCCAACGAGGAATTGAATTGTTCTGAAATGAATTCAAGGAAGCACAGCCAGTTAGTTATAAAATATGTTCAGAATGCTCAAAAGGGCCTTCATGCATGGCATATACATTTCAACTGGAACCGCCCCTGTTACTTGGAGCCTCCACTGTTATTATATATCTTACTTCCCTATATCATTTCTGTTTGTAGTTAGATTGTATTAATCAAAGAAGATGGTTTTTCTTATATTGTCCTGGACAATGCTAATTGTTTTGACTGAAATTTCTGGGGATAGCAACCAGCCGCCAAAGTTGTGTATCCAATGGTATGAGTTTTCTTGCATTGGAGGAGGCAATGCTTTATTGAGTACTGGACTATGGTTGAGCTACACTTCTAATTCCACTGATGAAACAGGCACTGATGACCAGACTTATTCTTGCCGTGTTTGGGTCAATTACAACTCTTCTCTGCCAGAACTGCAATATTATGAAGGAGCTGGTCCTAGAAATATAACTAGTATAAGTTTTATCTTTGAACAGCCTGAACATGGAGGAGGAAGTTGCCACTGCTTTAATATATCAGCATCTTTTTTAATAAGAAGGCAAGTAGTATAAATTATTCCAAATAATGCTTTAATTGTATTTAAGTAATTTAACAATTTTTTTTAAAGAAATGAACATATTAAGCTATCTTAACCATTGTCATCACATTTGTGACCGGTTTTGGGAAAATCCGCCTAAACACGGCATCTAAAGGTTTCTAATTTATCCTACCAGTAGGTTGCACTGGGCCTTGGGATGCCGTCCTCCTAATTTGGAAGCTTCAGCACAAGCCGTTTTTTGACTATCTGAATTACCTCGAATTCTTGACAACAAGCTCTCAGCTACAAAAACAAAAGACAATCAATTTTAGCACACAAATACAAAATTACTTCCTTACCTCATTTTCTTGAGCAGTGATAACTTCTGTAGTAACAAATTTAAGCCATTCTGACTATTTGAATTTACCAGTCACTGTTAACAACAAACTCTTAGCTACAAAAAAGAAAAGCCAGAGTTATTTTTGTATATTTAGCTAACAAATATGGAACTATGTACTTATCTCAGCCTCCCTCGAGTAGTAGTAGCTTCCTTGGCATTAATATTATGGCATTCTGACTACCAATGACTCTTGACAATCAACAATCGGCACTCCGTATCCCCCCTAAAATGGCGAAGTTTTGAAATTAAGTCTGGCGGCGAAATTTTGAAATTAAGTCTGGAAAAGGGTCTTCAATGCCATAGTAACCGGTCTCAGCAACTTTTTGTGTCTTGAAAAATAAGCGTTTTTGCTGGAATTTTCTCACACTTCGGAGCTTAAGTTTAAAGTAAGGCTTGCTTAATGCTGTAGTTTCAGAATAAACTGGGATCAAGCCTAATTCTTGGAAAAAAAAGTTCCCCGTTTAAGGGGCATACGTACCATCCATACACACATTATTATGTCCAAGTTGAGTTGGCCGCAAGAAAAACTTGAATAACTTTAGAACCGAAGCAGCTACGCATCCGGGGTTTGCACCATCAAAAAACTTAAATTCTATCATTTCATCAATTTTCATATACATTATTATAAATAAATGAAACAATTGATTATTTTATTTAACAAGAAAGTCTAGTAACTTTAGCTACAAGTTAACAGTGCTGTACTGCTGAATCCTGTGAATATCAGAATATTTCTTGGGACACAGTAGGTAGAATAGACTGATTTTAATCCTCTCTCTATCTGCTGTACATTATCTGCGCGTAAGAAACATAAATATAATTGAAACAGGCGAGATGAGCTGTACAGCGCCCGAAAAACTCCATAAACTTCACTAAATTTCTTTCTTTCAATAGTTACAGTATTAATGCGCACCTGTGCTACCGCCCCTTTTTCACGTGCAACGTTGACGTTTGAGCGCGCTTGCGGTCGTGCCAACTCAACTTGGACATACTATAGTGGTGTGCTTGACCACAAATGGCGAGCGAGCCAGATAGTTAGGTAACATAAAATTATGTATTGTTACTATGTTTTAGCTTAGTTCATGCAAACACTAACTTTTGTAGTATCAAACATTTGCCATTCTGATAATCTCAATTAGCTACCAGTAACGCTTGATCAAGCTCTCAGCTACGATAAAATAAATAAACCAGTTATTATTTGTAATTTTAGCCAACAAATATGGAATTACTACTTACCTCAATTTCCTGAGTATTGATAAATTCTGTAGTATCAAATTTAAGTTACTTTGACTATCTGAATTACCTGGAATTCTTGACAACAAGCTGTCAGCTACAAAAACAAAAGAATAAATTTTAGCACACATACAAAATTACTTTCTTATCTCATTTTCTTGTTGAAGCTGAGATAAATACATAATTCCATATTTGTTAGCTAAATATACAAAAATAACTCTGGCTTTTCTTTTTTTGAGCAGTGGTAACTTTTGTAGTACCAAATTTGAGCCATTCTGACTGTTTGAATTTACAAGTCACTGTTGACAACAAGCTCTTAGCTACAAAAAAGAAAAGCCAGAGTTAATTTTGCATATTTAGCTAACAAGAGTATGGAATTACGTATTAGCTTAGCACAAAATGGCGAGCGAGCCTTAAACTGTACTATTGTTAAACTAATGATTTTAAAAACTAACACTCAAGCTACTAAAATAAAGTCGAGTTTTTAAATTACGTATATGCGGTAAAGGGGTTTCAATGCCATAGTAACTGCACCTGCAACTGTTTGAATTGAAAAAGAAGCAACAAAATCATTATTTATAACGGTGACAAATAGCGTATTAACTTACCACTGCCACTAACTCGAATAGAAATGAAGCTCTCATAAGTTTTTTTAGTGTTCACTGCACCCGCAAAACATTTCAAAGCGGTAAACAATTCAATTTCTATGGTGATACGGGTAATAATCGCTAAACCGGGGGATTCCGTTTAGTGAAATTTGGGACAGGGTCGAACACGGAGCAAACACAAAAATACGCGAGGTCAAAGTACAAAATGACATACGTACGTCCACACATATTATATAAACTGCTTGAGCAGAAACGGCGAGCGAGCCTGCCTAGTTAAAACTACAGTATTGTTACTACATAATTTATATTTTAGCTTAATTCATGCAAAACAGTATAATAGCAGTTGACCATTAATTTTAGCAAACACAAATAATAAATTACACTCTTCCTGAGTAATGGTAACATCTGTAGTATCAAACTTGAGCAATTCTGACTACCTCAATTGCCAGTAACTCTTGAACAAGCTCTCAGCTACAAAATAAATAGGCCAGTGTTATTTAGCCAACAAATATGGAATTACTACTTGCCTCAATTTCCTGAGTATTAGCAACTTCTGCAGTTACAAATTTTATCTATTTTATCAGTAATTCTTGACAACAAGCTCTCAGCTACAAAACAAAAGACTATTAATTTTAGCAAACAAATACAAAATTACTTTCTTACCTCATTTTCTTGAGTAGTAGTAACGTCTGTAATATCAAATTGAAGCCATTCTGATAATCTAAATTACCAGTCTCTCTTGACAACATGCTCTCAGCTACAAAACAGAAAGGCAAGAGTTATTTTTGCAATTTTAACTTACAAATATGGAATTAAGTACTTACCTCAGTTTCGCTCTAGTAGTGGTGGCTTCCTCAGCATTGTTATAAGGTACTTTGACAGTGGTACGTTCTGTAATTTCAGCCATTCTGACTAGCGGCACTTGACAACCAACGAGCGGCATTTAGCAGCCCCCCAAAATGACGGAGTTTTTCAAATTACGTTTGGTAAAGGGTTTCAATGCCATAATAACCTTTTGGGACTTGAAAAACAAACGCTACGAAGGAATTATCTCACACGAGAATTGCGTGAGTAAGTAGATTATGTAGAATAGTAAGTGAATTAGTTAGCTACAGTTTTTTTCCCCGCTATTAGTGAAAAGCCCGCCAATAATTCCTTAGCAACGCTCCGTACACGAGTCCAACCGCGTCATAAGCTAGAGCTAACTGGTGTCTATCCACTTCTGCCATAACATTTTATTTTATTTTAAAACGACCCATAAGGTTTGCCGCGTTTAGGCGGATTTTCTCAAAACTGGTCACATTTTGTAACTTGTGTAAACTACTGTAGAATTTAATGAAAATTATTGCTATCAAGGAACAAAGTATATGCGATGTGCACAATGTATTCTTAGTCTAATATCAGTGTTAATGCTGCTTGTCAGCTCTCCTAGACTAGTTACCAATCCCTGCACAAGTACTGCATTTAATATATCTAATTAACCACTTATTGCACTTGTCCAAGTGAAGGGAAAGCTACTTCACTCTAAAACTTTATTTTCAGTCTCCTGTGACTCTGAAAATACATAACCTGCTTGTGAAATACATCATTATGGCACACTTGACTTAAGTAGTTAATAATCATAAGTTAAGAACTAATGTGGAAAAGATTTCCTATGGTTTATTAACAGTTCTTGCACATAAAAATGTGTAATTATTTTAACTTATTGAAGTATAATGTTACGTGACATCAAAATATTATTTTTACCATACTTTAGTCTCTGTGGTGGATATCCCCAGATTCCTAGGGCAGTGCACATCAGCTGGACTACTAATAATTCATTCCAAGATGCATCAATTCCTGAACCAAGAAAGGATTTACCTTTCAGCAATAACTGTTCAGATGCAAGTAACAGAATGTATGTTAATGATAATGATAGTGTTATGTTTGTGTAGTACTGTACGGGACAATAAAGTTAAGAATTAAACCTTAATTGAATACTGGTGACTTAAATTATTTTTTGTTATAACAATACTGTTATGCAGTTGACACTCTATTTATTTTTAGAGTAATATCCTATGAAGTCTATTCCTCACACGCTACATGCACTGTTAAAAATGAAGCGTTATAATAACACTTTTGAAGTGTAAATCAAGAGTGTAAAACCTTGCAGTGTTATAGTAACACTGAGGCCAGTGTTAATTCTAAGTGTAAACACTGCAGCATTCCAGTAACACTGAAATAAGTGTAATTGTGAAAATTGGTGTATATGACCACATTTTTTGTTTCTTTAGCATTTATTTACCTGATAACATTCAAGCCATTATCATTAACTGCATGGTTGTACTTTATTAAAATCAAGTTAAATTGTACAATGAGCTAAATATTTCATACTGTATTTTTATTTAATTTTAGCTAATATATTGATACATTCATAGAAGTTTATAAATAACAAGCAGTAAGGGAACTTAGCTGCAATAGCTATCTATCTAAATTCTATAATTGACAGTAACTTTGTTGGCTACTTATTTGTATATAGCTAAGCTAGGGCAGGAAATAGAAGAAATCTAGCCATTGCTCCACGCAATGTCTAATTTAATGCATTATTTAAATCCCCGCAGAAGACCGTCTTGCTGTACAACTTTGGCAAAAAAATTCTGAGAATTTGTTTACTATTCGATCGAGTGCTTACTGAATGCGCGGTATGGTTTTTATTGCGATGCGCACAAGCACCCGCTTTTTACCGGAGAGCGTTTATTAGAATATTCCAGGCCCTCCTTATCCTGCAGAAGAGTTTTATGGATATGGTGTTTTTAAGTGCAGATCGTGCCTTGGATCTTTCGGAAAATGGTAAGTTTAAATATGTGTTTATTATTGAGTGTTTTGGCTAATGTAAGTGACGCATTTGAATAGAGTTAGCCGTTTAAGTTGAGTTTGAGCACGGAAGAGGTAATTTCTTCTTTATGATTAATGAATTTAGCAGGTAGCTAGTTCAGTACTTTTTCCGACTATATCTGAGAGTTATCTCAAAAATTATTTACTGCACTCTTTTTATTTATTTTTTTTCGTATGTAATTTTAGGCTACAAAAAAGTGCTGCTGTGAAAATCTAGAGATGCTTTTGGAGACTAACAAAGTAAGAATATACAGGTTAACACAAAATTATTACAGTTGTTAGTTCAGCAGTTGATTATAAACCATTCATTTGCCCTCAGTTTGCTCTTTTTTCTTCTTTCCCCAAATATTTCACCCAAATTAAACATGCCACAAGATTAGTTCCTGTTATAGTTTGTGTTCTCATGCTGTCCAGACTATTCAAAAGCATTATCATGCTATATAGAGTGATAATAGTAAAAAATGTATTTGTAGACAAACACATTTGTTTTGCTTCTTTTTCTATTTCTATGTATTTTTGTGTGTTTAGAATAGCGTGTTTAGTTGTGTTATGTTTGTGTATATGTGACCGTCTATGGGAAAATCGGGCACTAAGGCGTGGCAGCAATGATTCCGTATTCTACCGCACTCTCCGCATACTATAGGTTTTTACCGCGCGCATTGTGTAGAAACATCAACAAGGAGTTATTCTCTCAACAACACTGCTGGTGGAAAAAAGGTTAGCGAGCTTGTCTTTCTTGTTCTAAGAGGATAGTTAGTATCTTGCTATGCTGAAGACTGGTTGGTGATTTTTAGCTAGCTAGTTTCCTATTCTCGTTGTAGTTGTAGGTAACCCTTATAATACTTGTTCTTTTTTTTTTTTTCCCTCTCTTTCATTTTAGCTTTGATGATGCTAGTGCTGCAATATGCTATGACAACTGGGGATCTGGTGTTCCTGAAATGTGAAGAAAGGTAATTGTTAACTAGTTAGATTGTCTACTTTTTGTTGCTGTAGTTGCTAGTAACCTTTTTTTTTTCTTTTCATTTCCTAGATTTCATGGTGCTTGGGCTGCTGCTATCTGTACTGAGGTTCTGGTGTTCTTGATTGAAGAAGAGAATAATGGTAAGTCTCTAGGCATGCACTACTGTTATCATTGTACATACACGTACTAATACTAACACTGCATTCACGAAGTAGTACTGCACACGAAATGCTAACACTGTGCACACATACATAGTACTAACACTGTGCACGCACGTAGTACTATTACTGTGCACGCACATAGTGCTAGCACTGTGCACATACATAGTACTAACACTGCATGCACGTATTACTGTGCACGCATATAGTGCTAACACTGTGCACGCACGTACTGTTTCTGTGTGCTAGCACTGTGCACATGCATAGTACTAACACTGTGCATGCACGTATTACTGTGCACGCACATAGTGCTAGCACTGTGCATGCACGTAGAACTATTTCTGTGCATGCACATAGTGCTAGCACCGTGCACGCACGTAGTACTATTACTGTGCACGCACCTAGTGCTAGCACTGTGCACACACATAGTACTAACACTGTGCACGAACATAGTGCTAACACTGCATGCACGCATTAGTGTGCACGCACATAGTACTAACACTGTGCATGCACGTAGTACTATTTCTGTGCACGCACATAGTGCTAGCACTGTGCACGCACATAGTACTAACACTGTGCACGCACGTAGTACTATTACTGTGCACGCACATAGTGCTAGCACTGTGCACACACATAGTACTAACACTGCATGCACGTATTACTGTGCACGCACATAGTACTAACACTGTGCACGCACATAGTGCTAACACTGTGCATGCACGTATTACTGTGCACACACATAGTACTAACACTGTGCACGCACATAGTGCTAACACTGTGCATGCACGTATTACTGTGCACGCACATAGTACTAACACTGTGCATGCACATAGTGCTAACACTGCATGCACGTATTATTGTGCACGCACATAGTACTAACACTGTGCATGCACGTAGTACTATTTCTATGCACGCACATAGTACTAACACTGTGCACGCACATAGTGCTAGCACTGTGCACATACATAGTATTAACACTGCATGCACGTATTACTGTGCACGCATATAGTGCTAGCACTGTGCACGCACATAGTACTAGCACTGTGCACGCACGTAGTACTATTACTGTGCACACACATAGTACTAACACTGTGCACGCACATAGTACTAACACTGTGCACGCACATAGTGCTAACACTGCATGCACGTATTACTGTGCACGCACATAGTACTAACACTGTGCACGCGCATAGTGCTAACACTGCATGCGCGTATTACTGTGCACGCACATAGTACTAACACTGTGCACGCACATAGTACTAACACTGTGCATGCACGTAGTACTATTTCTGTGCACGCACATAGTGCTAGCACTGTGCACGCACATAGTACTAACACTGTGCACGCATATAGTGCTAGCACTGCACGCACATAGTACTAACACTGTGCACGCACGTAGTACTATTACTGTGCACGCACCTAGTGCTAGCACTGTGCACACACATAGTACTAACACTGTGCACGCACATAGTACTAACACTGTGCATGCACGTAGTACTATTTCTGTGCACGCACATAGTACTAACACTGTGCATGCACGTAGTACTATTTCTGTGCACGCACATAGTGCTAGCACTGTGCACGCACGTAGTACTATTACTGTGCACGCACCTAGTGCTAGCACTGTGCACACACATAGTACTAACACTGTGCACACACATAGTACTAACACTGTGCACGCGCATAGTGCTAACACTGCATGCGCGTATTACTGTGCACGCACATAGTACTAACACTGTGCACGCACATAGTACTAACACTGTGCATGCACGTAGTACTATTTCTGTGCACGCACATAGTGCTAGCACTGTGCACGCACATAGTACTAACACTGTGCACGCATATAGTGCTAGCACTGCACGCACATAGTACTAACACTGTGTACGCACGTAGTACTATTACTGTGCACGCACCTAGTGCTAGCACTGTGCACACACATAGTACTAACACTGTGCACGCACATAGTACTAACACTGTGCATGCACGTAGTACTATTTCTGTGCACGCACATAGTACTAACACTGTGCATGCACGTAGTACTATTTCTGTGCACGCACATAGTGCTAGCACTGTGCACGCACGTAGTACTATTACTGTGCACGCACCTAGTGCTAGCACTGTGCACACACATAGTACTAACACTGTGCACACACATAGTACTAACACTGTGCACGCGCATAGTGCTAACACTGCATGCGCGTATTACTGTGCACGCACATAGTACTAACACTGTGCATGCACGTAGTACTATTACTGTGCACGCACATAGTGCTAACACTGCACGTAGTACTATTACTGTGCACGCACATAGTGCTAACGCTGCACGTAGTACTATTACTGTGCACGCACATAGTGCTAACACTGCACGCACAGTGCTATTACTGTGCACATACATAGTGCTAACACCAAACACTGTGCACGCACATAGTGCTAACACCATGCATGCACATAGTGATTACACTGTACTAGAGTCATTCTTGTTAGTGTTATCAAGTACTAGAGTCATCCTTATTAGTGTTATCACGTACTAGATTTATTCGTATTAGTGTCAGCACATGCTAGTGTCTGTCAGTTGTAGTATGTTCGATTAAGTTAGTTATTGTAGTAGCTGTTGTTGTAAGGAAATTACGATACCAGATGAAATAATTTACTAATCAGGTGATCTTTGGAGGTATGGGCGAAGTCCTTGAGGCCAAATTGTTTCTTCACTGGTAGGCGTGTCACATGATGTCACTTCCTGTCGTTAAATTTTGTCCTTCGAGGCTATTTGAGTGGTTCTGAGGTGGGCTTGTGGTTTTTCATTAGTGTGTACACGTACTAGAGTCATTCTTTTTAGTGCTCGCGTGTACTAGAGTCATTCTTATTAGTGCCCACATGCACTAGAGTCATTTTTATTGGTGTTTGCACTAATACACTGTTAAAAATGAAGTGTTCCAGTAACACTGCTAGGAGCGTTCCCAGGAGAGGGAGGAATTTATGCCCCACCCATGTTTCCTGAACACTGCACGAGGGTTATAATATAACACTCTGAGAGGTGTTTGGACAACATCTTTAGCAGAGTTGTATTAACACCTTCTGCAAGCTTATTACAACACTAAGTAACATGTTTCAATGGCACTGCTAATAAATAATGACCACACCTCATTCACATAACCTCAAAATTGTTAGATAAAAATGATTGACAATGAATATATAAAAATAGATTGAATAAAGTAGCTAAACAGTTTTAAAGCTGTCCTTTCAACATGAGTAGATGAAATATCATGATATGCACTCCATTTATGATCGATCATGTTCAAGATAAATGTACCTGCATTGACACATAAAAATATAACATAAATCAATAAGCAATATACAAACACATTCATAAATGCTAGTAAACACATATTCTAAACACACACCCAGACTCAGCTAAACACTCAATTCTAAACACGCTCATAAATGCAACTAAACAAACTATCCAAAATATGTGACCCTCTACGGGAAAATCGGGCACAGCGCGGCAAGTGGCCCAATCCGCTGTAAATGCCGCCGTCAAAATACAGCTCTCAGTTTAGTAGTAAGTACAGTGGCTATCATGAGTGAAGCCAAGAATCTTGCTAGAGCATTAA
>WLWD01002414.1_pt1 | contig 48878 bp, 33 predicted proteins | sample 6712731 | NCBI WGS metagenome assembly WLWD01 (sample SAMN12718690, study PRJNA576275) | sponge metagenome | isolation source: marine sponge | host: Mycale hentscheli | place: New Zealand: South Island, Marlborough, Capsize Point | collected 2014-11-01 | reverse complement strand
TACTATCACAGATAGACTTCAGAACACTCTGACGTTCCTCTGCTATCTTCATCCACAACATCTCTGGTTCTTCAATGGAAGAAATCGTGGGAATATCATCCATTGAAGACATTTTTAGCTCCTCCATTGCTGCTGCTATAATGTGACTAGATACAATGAGCTTAAAAAAATCATCACACTCATTAAAATGGTGTATCGAATCTGCTGTCACATTCAGGCGACTGATTAAATTTCTCAGTTGATACAGTGTGCCATGCTCACCAGCAGACTTCGATGAGAAGTAGTACTTCCACACTACCTACAACCATTATTACATCTGTACAAATTGTTTAATACATTATAACAGATAAATACTCACATCTAGAAGATTGAGTTTAGTATGCCAATCTTCAGCACAAGGGATGATCCCCGCTAGCTGAGTGACAGGAGACAAGGAATTCATCTTGGCTCTCACAGCTCCCCTTGCTCTTGCAGCTGTAACCTGATCACCGCCGAAGAAAATCCTGTGTAGAGATGCATCCAGTACTTCTACTTCATCTCTAGTCCCTGGAACCTGAAATGTTTTGCTGTATTCATATACTGGTATATATTGGTGAAGATGTGTTACAATATCCACCATGTCAACCGCTTTATTTTCATTTTTCAGGAGCACTCCCAGAGGCACCTAGATATTTTCACACATGTAATTACATACAGTAGATATAAAACTATAATGGCAACCATATATGACACAACAAATAAAAATAAGTACACATTTTACCTACCACAACTGATTTTGATGACATTTCAGCATAATATTGGTGTTTTATGTGCCACTGCACAATATCTTCAAATGTATGTTTGAAGAAAGGCATGTGCTTTGTCAAAACTCTAGACACCATAGTTACAATGTTGCTCCTTAGAATGCGATCATCCTCTTTAGAAGGCAACAAACTCAATGCCCTACGCTTTGGACTGTCCAAGCATGTTTGAACATGCACATCTGGGAAGCTACTATGGTCAATTCTATTCTGGACAGCAAAGTAGTGGAAATAATGGAGTGATTTATTCCTATGATTTTCAGCTCTCATGTATCTGGCTTTGACAGTTTTGTCAATGTTATCACCGACAAGCTTGAATCCCAATCTTTGAGCAATGGGAATATGTACAGGAGAACATGTTTCAATATCATCTGTAGATATAAGACACATAAATACACCATCACATAATAACAGTAACTATGACACATGTATCACTTGTTGTGTAAATCCACTAGTGATAATGGATTGCCCTCTGTAGCTGGATTGTAAGGCCAGCTATGCGCAAAAATAGCTCAGTCAAAACTTAACTAAAACTATCTTTAGGAGAAAAAACAGAGAGAGTGAAATGATGCAAGGTTCTAGTTTAAATAGTGGGATGAGGAAAGGTGAGCATGAGTGGAGAATATACATATGTGACCGTCTACAGGAAAATCGGGCACAACGCGGCCCCGACGAAAAAAAATTTTTTTTTGCACTTACACACTCCTCGGCAAGCAGATATTAAGCTCTCCAAGTTTTATCGCCGTAGCTTTAGCCATTCCCGCTATATATATCCTAACCGTTCCCTTCGTTAGGGCTTATTTAATACATTTTTAAGAACTAAATCGATCGTTTTGCGACGTTTATGCATGCCGTGTTGTGCCCAATTTTCCCATAGACGGTCACATATATGGAAAAGAAGTGTTTGCATGAACATGTGTGTATAACTGTTCCACAAATTAAATAAATCTCATAATGATACAGAATGAATGGAGGGTAGGATGACTGTTAATGGATCAATGTTTATTTAGCTGCAGGAGGAGGTGACTAGCAGGTGTGGTGTGAGCAGGGAAGTGTAGTGAATAGGTGAGAAGTGGGTAAAGTTTGTAAAGTAATGTGAGGCTTGACCGGCACTTCTGAATGAGTTGTTACTGTTTTGTTTTGTGTTTTGTTTTTTCCCCAGGTACAGGAAGTGCTAAATGCTTAGCAAGGTATATTTCCAACGATTTAATTAACATAAATATGACAGCAATACAGGTGCTTACTGAGTGTACGAAAATATTTGCCCACACATGCCACATGTATAACAATACCAAACTAGCAATTTATCTTTGCAAATTTTTTTTAAGAGTTACCTTGTGTAATTTCTTCTGGTGTTTCATCAGCTGTTTCTGAAGTCAGACAATGCCCTTCATAGTTGTCTTGAATGTCTTCCTCAGATGATATGTCTGTAGTGAGCGGAGAAAACAGGGGTGCTCAAATGTCAGATCCACTAACTATGTAGAAGTCTGAAGAATATTCATCACTTGTATCAGAATCTGCATCATCCATAACCCCCTACCTTATGATACTGGCACACTTGATAGAGTATTCTAATAAATAGCAATTATACTTTGTATTAAATTATCTAAATAGTATAGCTTAAACAAACCTCCTCATGTGCCTTCTTGAGACTTTCAATTAAGTTATCTCTCCACTGAAGCACCAACTTATCATGTCCATCACCAAGGCTCTCCAACAATCTACAAGTGACTATGTGAGACATGCACACATTTACTTTCTGCAGGCGTTGATAGACCTGAAAACTAACAATATGACTAAAGAATATGTGATCACTTCAAGTTATACCTGCTTCCCACTACTCCCTGCATAAAGAATCAGAGATACCATTCGCTGAACCAATGACATCTTTCCATAGCGAAATTTCAGCAGTATTGCACAACACATTCCTATTATTCCATTGCGATTGTGCCTTGGTCTACGAGTGTGGGTACATGATTGCAGAATAGAATATAATATTGGTGAGTGTTCAGAAACTTCCAATAAAAGCTTGTCCCAGGTGAAGCATTTCAAATCCTGGCTCTGCAATATCGACTCAACTTTGTCCGAGCACATCAATGCTAACTCTCTTCGCAGGTTTACTCCAAGCCTTTGCAATACATATTTCTTAGTTATGGGATCTTTCAACACTTCAGCTGCAACCGTGCTCTTGCTTCGTCGAGCCACAGCTTTTCCCAGCCTTTTTCGACACGGAGTTAAGATGTACTTCCTTGATCCTCTCTCAAAGTTCACGCCTACCTATTGTGTCAATTATTATTCAACAAATAAAATTATATTATTAATTCTACTTTAAGGAAATAACGTCACTAAAATAGGTTTCAGTTGTAGAAAGACTGAGTTTAGAGCCATAGCAAATTTTAATAGCTGCTTGAACTTTGCAAAACAACAACAATACTTTCTCCATTAACCACACTTTATTTGTTAATTATTGAAATTATTAGTCAGCTATTATTTATATGTTCCCAGTCAATGACTTGGCCATTATTTTCAACGTTAGAATCAGACCTTCATAGTTCAGTATCAATCAAACAATGGGTAGTGCACCAAATAGATTTACATAACCATCTTATAGCAATCACAGGTTAAATATTTAAGGTACAACTACAAAGTAAACCATAAACGTACAGTAACTGTAGGAGAAATGGCTGAAGTAGAACCTGAAATTCTTTGAGGAGTAGAAGTCATAAGAGGAATTGTCACACTTTCATCTTCTGCAGGTCCAGCATTAGACTTTCTTTTGGCATGGTGGCAAGGTGTATCCAGAATAGGCCGTTTGCGACTTAGGGCTTGCGCATTGATAAACTGATGCCTATCTGGATGTGGTAGAATCACAGAGACAGCTTTACATATTCTAGCAGCAATTTCCTGAATCAACATTCTTGACATTACATACTAGCTAGATACAATATTACTGAAAGTTTTTACCTCTTTGGCTTTGAGAAGTTTTTGGTATGCATAATAGCACTTTCTGCACATGTAACTTTCAAAAACTGACTCAATATTAACCTGCTCTCCCCTCTTCTCTAGTTCCTTGACAATGAACTCCTTCCAAAGAAGGGTAACCGCTCCAGATTCACCACTAATTGCACCAATAACTCTCCTATCCTTTCTTACCGCCTGTTCTCCAAGACATATGTTCTTCAAGGATGAGGCAGAAAGAGAAGCAGCAACGGACAATGAAGTCGAAGATGAAGAAGCCATTGAAGATGAAGAAGCCATTGAAGCTAAAGACTATTATAAATGTAGCATCTATCCAGCTAAATACGCGCAAAAAAATAGCTCACGCATGCGTGGGAATGACGTAAGAAAATGTGATGTAATGGAAGTGTCTGCTGCACAACTCGTATTATAGCATAGTGCACCTATGTGTGACCTGCCGCCTCCCAGCACAGTTTCTGGTTACTTGCAACCTGGCATCCAAACATTGGTTGTGCCCGAAAGTTCCAAGAGGGGGGGCGTGGCTCGCTGCCGAGGGGTTTGGTTTTGGAGTTACATTGGCCCTGTCCAGCCAATTAACACTTATTAGCGCCTATGCTTGCGCTAATAAACCCTCCGCTCCCCGCCCCTTCTGGAACTAGTCACACTCGAGTGGCCCCTTGCCACCACTCAAGTGGAAGCCTATAGCTATCCCCCCCCTTTTCTAAGCTAACAGGGTTGAGGTGGGTGGGAGACGAGACTCGAGCCTGCTGCTTACACCCGCTGTTCTTTCCGGCTACTAAACTGCTTGTTCCCGTATCTGGCTCAGCCTGGCTTTATGATACTGGTGCGCGTCTTGGTGTGCTCGCGTGCTGCTTACAGCAACGTGGTCTCGCCTCACAACTCCGCCCACCCTCCCACAACCTAGCCTGTTTTAGCCTACCCAGCCCCCTAGTTATTACTCGTCCCATGCTCCGCCCCTTTTCTTTCCCACCTTATTTCGGTGCCTCTGTTAACCCCGGTTAACAATGGGGTGTTAACCTCCATTTAACATAGTGCACCTATGTGTGACCTGCCGCCTCCCAGCACAGTTTCTGGTTACTTGCAACCTGGCATCCAAACATTGGTTGTGCCCGAAAGTTCCAAGAGGGGGGGCGTGGCTCGCTGCCGAGGGGTTTGGTTTTGGAGTTACATTGGACCTGTCCAGCCAATTAACACTTATTAGCGCCTATGCTTGCGCTAATAAACCCTCCACCCTCCAAACCAACCACATTCTGGTCCTCTGCCCCTGCTGCCAGCCCTTGCTGTTTGCCCGCCTGATGGTTCCCACGGCACAATATAACCATGATGACAATATATAGAGAATACATGATTGCAAGCAATACCCGTGCCAGCCAGCCCTAAATGACAAACTGATATCAGTTGAGTCTGCCCTAGTTCTGCCTTGCCTCCTCACTGGAGGCCACAGCCGCTCGTTTCTCACATTCCCCCGACAGCTTCTTTGATATTGCTGCAAGCTGCTCCCTCGGTGTGCGGATGTATAGCTGATAGGCCGAGCTTTTCCATCGGCCTAGCATCTTAATGGTGGCATCCTCCACACCCCGTTCTGCTGCAGCTGTGGCCGCTCCGCTTCTGAAGCTGTGGCCTGAGTAGCGATCACTGTTCACTCCGGCTCTCGTCAATGCCCGCTTGACTTCTATCACCAGGCGTGGCCTCGTTAAGGGTTGCCCAGTGCAGAGCCTGAAGAATGGCCCAGGCCCCTTCTTCCTCTTTACCATGTACTTCAGTACCGCTGCTACTGGACACAAGTCATCCTCCGTCCTGCCAATGAATATGTCGATGCCTTTCCTGAATGGGTCTGTCTTTGACTCCTTCAATCTCACCCTCAATAAACGAGGATTTTGAAGGTTGTCAACTGTTACATCATCAAATGTGAGATGAGTGCCCTGATCGAATGCTCCTAGTGTGGGAATTACAATTTCTCCCGACCTGAAAAACCCGAAGAAGCATAAGGTGCAGGCCGCCCATAGCATGTCCTTGTCATCGCTATCAGCATCATCCCGCCATACTCGCCTCATTTTTCTCAGCAGCATCGGTGAAATGGGCAGCCTCGGTTTGCCCACAGAAGGCAATGCTCTAGCCTGTATCGACTTGATGCCCTTTGTAACTTGTTCCAGCTTGGGCATACTGCCGATGTGAGGGTCGCCCCAACCCTCCGCGATGTGCCAATGCCTGACAGCTGCTAAGTAACACTTTATTGATGTGAAGCTCACGCCTTCTGTGGCCAGCAGTGCTACAACCGGCAAAGTGTTCGTTCTGATGTCGGCAATGGCTGGCGACCTGCTGCCCGGCAATACTTCTTATAACGTTCCTGTGCCGAGCCATAGACCCTCTCTGTGGAAGTTGCTACGCTCCTTTTACGAAATTCTTCCACAGCTCGGTCCAATTGGTGCATGTCCAGTCTGGTCTCTTGACCAGCAGCAGGTCCCGGAGCGTGTCCGGAATAACAGATGGCTCTGCCGCTGTCTGTGAACATAGACCACGGAATTTCACCAGGTCGTTCCTGGACAAAGCATCTGCCATAGTGTTATCTGCTCCTTTTATGTGAGATGCGGTCAGTCTTATCTCGTGCTCCGCCAGAATAAAGGCCAGGCATCGGGCCAAATGCATGGCTTCTTTATCTCTTGACAGCCCTTTGTTGATGATTGCGGCGTTGTCACAGCGAGCCAGCACCATTTGACCCCGCCATGCCGGGCCCCATACAGCAGCAGCTACCACAATCGGCACCAACTCCTTTGCCGTGATGTGCCACTGCTCAGCTTGCTTTACCCACGGCAGCTGAAACCATTGCGAGCCCCAGTATGCTCCGCAACCCCAGGAGCCTGAAGCATCTGATACAAGTGTCACCGTTGGCCGGAGGCCGAGAGAACTGCTCAACAGTCCAATGCCATTCCAGTCTGCGCTAAACTGCCACCACCATTCAATGTCTGACCGCGCCTCTCTGCTGAGTCTGATGAAATGCTCTGGCTTCTTTACTGACATAGATAAATCGATCAGCCTCCTTGTAAATGTCCTGCCGGCTCTGACCACTTTGCAAGCGTGTGACAGTACCCCAATTAGGGACAGCAGATCTCGCTTCTTGCATGCTTTCCTGCCTCTCCAACCTGCCAGCTCTGCCAGCATGCGTGACAGCTTCTCTTGCGGTAGCCTCAGCTCCATAGCCACCGTGTCTATCACAATGCCTAAGAATGTCAGGCTCGTAGCCGGGCCCTCGTCCTTCTCGGGCTCTGCTGGCAGGCCCAGCATGCTGCACACCTCATGAATAATGGTGTTATTTCTCGAGCATTCTGTTGCACTTGCCCCCAGTGTGATGAAGTCGTCCACATAGTGGAACACCTGGGATATGCCCTGCTTCTTCATCACCCACTGCGCAGCGTCCGCCACTGCTGTGAACACCAGCGGTGCCGACCTGAGGCCAAATGGGAGTGTCGTGTCCACATACACTTTATCCTCCCACAGCATACCCAGCAGCCGCCTGTCCTGCGGATGGACCGATACTTGCATGTATGCCTGCTTGATGTCCATTTTTGCTAGGAGCGAACCTCGTCCCAGCCTCGCAGCAGTGTCCGCCACCTGGTCCAGCGACACGTACAACAATGTGGCCAGCTCTTTGCTGATTCCATCATTGACACTTGCGCCCTCCGGGGCTGACAAGTTTAGGATCAGCCTGAATTTACCCGGCTTGCTCTTTTTTGGGATAACCCCAAACGGGCTGCAGTGGACGTCCAGTGCTTCAGCTTGAGACGTGGTGCCTGCCAATACCACTCTCCCTGCTTCGATCTCTGCAGTCAAGTACTTTGTGACCCCTTCCCTGTGCTCCGTAGCTGATTGCATGTTTCTGTGATGAGCCTTCAGCGGGGCCCGTGACTTGTCATAGCCCACTCTGAAGCCGGACTTCATGCCTTGCAGTAACTCTTCCACCAGCGCCTTGTCAGGATGACCAGCCAGCTCCCGCGCCCAGACAGTCTCTCTCATTGGGGAGACAATACTTGCCAGGCGACCCGACAGTGCTTGCCCATCTGGGTGTGGTCCCTTGCAACTTGAGCAAGCGTGCAAAAACTTGCATTCTTTTCCAAACTTGCAATCTCCACCGTATTTGTTAAACTTGATGCAGAGTTGTTGGTCACGCCCTCCTGTTGCTGCTGCCCTTGGCTGTGAGACACTCGCTGCACCTGGGCCACCGCTCCACGTGCGTTTTCTGCTCCCGTACGGACAGTCAGCCGACTGATGATCCACGCCATGGCACCTGCTGCACCAATTCTCCTTGGATATTTCTTGGCCAGTAAAACATTGGGCGTACAAGCTGGGCTCAGCTTTCGCCCACTGCAGTGACGTATTTCCAGCTGCTTCTTGCCTAAAATTCTGGTCGTATACCAACCACGAAGGCCACTTAAATTTCTTGCTGGCCCTTGCGATCAACGACTGATAGCCCATCAGATCTGCCAGCTTGTCGGGCTGATGAGGCCCCAGCACAGTCACATACACAGCAAAGCATTGAAGCCACGTCGCTAAATCAGGTATGACTTTCCTTGTAGTCATCAAATCGGCGGCTTGGATCACCATAATCTGGCCGTCACCCTGCGGGGTGGGCGCTCTGCTTCTGCCGCCAGCTGGCATTAGATCTGCAAACTCCACGTATTCATTTGCTTGTATCTTTTCCACCAGCTTCCGCGTAATTGACGGGAGACCTGCACCAATGCAAACTGTTTGGCTCCTTGCTGGAGCTCTGCTGCTAGCACCTGCCAACTCCAAGCTAGGTCTGGAGCCAACCCCTGCTTCTCTGTTGCGTGGCGCTGCCACCGCAGCATCAGTTTCCATTTCTCTGATGCCGCACCCAGCTAAATCCCTGCTGCTTGGGGGCCTTGCCATATTACCTACCCAACACGTAATAAACACACCTCATGACACCACATCCTCTGAATTACCTTTTTTCACTAATTAAAAAAAAACAACAACAGCAAAAACAAACCTCTAGGCCCCCTTTTAATAATCCCAGCCACCAAACTACCTCAATTCTACCCTAGTAGACAACTCTCTGTATTATCCCGTTCCCGCCTGCCCGCATTGTGTACTGACACCTTTTCTTGCTCCTATATTTGCGACAAATACCTTGCCATCGTGCTCAGCTTCATGCTCTTGCTTCGAGCTATGGTACCTTGCTGTCGTACCCTGCTATGTGTTCTCCCTTTTTGACACAGCACCATGCCATCATGCTCGATTACATGCTCTTGCTTTTGCTACGGCACCTTGCTGTCGTGCCCTGCTACGCGCTCTTGCTTAGGGGCAGAGCACCTTGCCATCGTGCTCAGTTTCATGCTCTATCTTGCTACGGCACCTTGCTGTCGTGCCATTCATGCTTTAAGACAGGCACCTTGCCATCGTGCCCATTACCTTGCTCTTATTTTCCGCTGTGACACTTTGCTGTCATGCCCTATTACATGCTCTTGCGTTACAATCAAGCACCTTGCCCTCGTGCTGACTTCCATGCTCTTGCCATTTGGCAACGGCACCATACTGTCGTGCCCTTTTTGTGTGCTCTCGCTTAAAGACCGGCACCGTGCTATCGTGACCAGCTTAGCGCACTTGCCCTCGCCTAGCATTTCACTCTCACGCACAGCTGCATGCCTTTGCTCCTGTAACCATAGCCCCCTGCTGCTAGGCTATGCTACCCGCCATGTCATCCTACCGATTCGATGAACCCAGAGCCTTGTTAACTCACACTGTTGCTTGCTCTGATACCCAATTTTGTTTTACTTGACATAAGATCCCGCCTCCCCTCGAATACTATGCCTTATCCTAGTTAGAACCCCCCTTTTTCCAACTAATTAACTACCCTAGCCTCCCCATACGGCCTCTTTAACCACTACTCTATTACCTACCCCATCCTGCTAGGCTCCCTCTCTGCTCCCTGTGATATCACTGCCGCTGTGGCTGGAGAAGGGCTGGCTAGAGGGAACCCACCTAACTAACCATCCCTCCCCCTTTCCCCGCTCCCCAGTTCGCCTCACCAGCTTGGTCTGCCTGGCCCATTGCTCCCTGGACTCTGGCTGTCACCCCTTCAATAATTTTAGCCAATGTCCCGTCATCTAATTGGATTGCTGACACAACTGGAAACCTGCCAGGAGTACTACTCGCTTCCCCAGGTGATGCCATGCTTCTAGACGAGACTCGAGCCTGCTGCTTACACCCGCTGTTCTTTCCGGCTACTAAACTGCTTGTTCCCGTATCTGGCTCAGCCTGGCTTTATGATACTGGTGCGCGTCTTGGTGTGCTCGCGTGCTGCTTACAGCAACGTGGTCTCGCCTCACAACTCCGCCCACCCTCCCACAACCTAGCCTGTTTTAGCCTACCCAGCCCCCTAGTTATTACTCGTCCCATGCTCCGCCCCTTTTCTTTCCCGCCTTATTTCGGTGCCTCTGTTAACCCCGGTTAACAATGGGGTGTTAACCTCCATTATGCTAACGATACCAGATCCTTTCCTTCCCCCACCCACCAACAAAGAAGGTAAAGGGTCGGCTCCGCCAGACTAGGGAACGGTTAGGTCTATTATAGCGGGAACGACTTAAGCTACGACGATAAAACTTGGAGAGAGCTCAATATCTGGACGCCGACAACTCTGTAAGTGCAAAAAAAATGTTTTCGAAGGGTGCCGCGTTGTGCCTGGTTTTTCTATAGACGGTCACATATTATGATCCAGCAATCGTCTCACAAAGCTCAATTAAGCCCTCTACCTTACAACTTTGTGGTTTGGTGATTAATAGCTCAATTAAGGGTGCTGGCACATAGCAACGCTCGCGCGCGGCTTAATTGAGCAATAAACCACAAAACCACCCGAGTTGTAGAGGTAGAGGGCGGACCTTAAATACCCGCGCATAGATAAGAGCTTCCTGGCAGACCGTGGTAAGTATAGTTAACTCGGCTTAACGGAGGGCGGGGCTAGAAAATTGCACAGTAGCAAAAAAGTGCGAGACAATTGGAATCTATTTTACAGTCCAAGTCCAGAAGGACGAAGAGTTAGACTTTCATTTTTAGTACTGCAGCATAACTTAACAAGGTAATTAAAGTTGTCGATTTAGTTTTTTAATATAGTGTACAGTCGTGACCCGACTGGAAAAAAATCACGTGAAAATGTGAATAAATATAAAACAAAATAGAAATGAGAAAAACAAAATCGACAACTTTGTAACAATTAGCTATAGCAAGCGGTGGACGAAATTCCAGCTTCCGTAGTCTTCCTCTGTTTCCAAATAGTAGCGTTTACTTTTGAGACTTTGAGGATTCATAACTCTTGCAGTTCCGTTTGTGTGTTAGTCATTCTTGATCAGTTGGCTGTCAGTTGACGGGTCTCAGAGATCCCCCGGGCAGGGTGCACCTGCAAGGTATAGAATCGAAGTTACCTTCCATAGCAACAGTTAATTGATTTGTGTGGGCGTACCGCGTAACCGGATGTGTGAGCACCCTTAAGCCCTCTACCTTACAACTTTGTGGTTTCTGGTTAATAGAGGTGGTTTGGTGGTTAATAGCTCAATGAAGCCCTCTAAGAGAGAGAGAGAGAAAGAGAGAGGTGGTTTGGTGGTCAATTAATCCCTCTACCAACTTCATGGTTTGGTGGTTAATAGCTCAATTAAGGGTGCAGTACCTCTCATTCTCTGCCCAGTCTAAACGGGCATGACAGGTTGGGACCCAGTATAAAAAATAAAAAAGGGACGGTCAGGAGGTGAAGACACCACCTTCAACCCCCAAAAGCTGGAGTCAGCAAGCAACTCGCTCCAAACAGATAAGTAATAGTGGGTGGTTATCATATACAAATCATTAGCGCATCATGAATAGATGATAATGAGTGTGAATTGTTGGCAGTAATTAGATCCAATTCGCACTAGGGTCCCTACCTACCTACCTTGCTAAACCGCAAATGGAGGAGTTATGCTATGTATTTATTTCTCGTTGTCTGTTCAATGTACGCTTACTTTGTTGTTGCAGTTGAAACAGACACCAACAGACAGCTCTTATAAACCAAGTTTCAAGAAAAAAGACCGACCAGGAACGGAGAAACAATGGTACAAACTTTACGGCTATTCAGCGAAATTCAGGGGCGACCGTTGCAGTTACGAAGTCGATTTTTTTTTTCAGCAGTAGCCTAGGGGCTTCCCCACAACATTACAACGCCGTATTTTTGATATTAGTACGTGTTTTCCATTTTTTAACTTGGATCGGTTACCCATTGTTGGGAGCAAGAGGTAGGGGTCCCCGACTTACCGCCTCTTTGATGTGGTTAGGTATGATTGCAACCAATTGGCACCAAGTGTCTGCCAATTAGCCCTAATTTGCACCTTTGGGCATATTTGGCCTCCAGCCACCCCTACCTCTCTTTCACACTGAGGTTCCGCCATTTCCCCACTGGAGAAACTTTACTAGCTTTTATGTGTGACTGACACTTCACCTCCTATAGATTCCGCAACCATCGTGCCATCTCCACAGTCTGTCTTACCTCCTTCCCTGCTTGTGGTGGATGGGTGGGTGGGACAAATGGAGCGCTATTCACCGCTATTCACAGTACGTTTTACCTGTGATAGGTTTTGCTGCCTGACCTGGCCATGTGGCCTGTGTTGCGCATGCCTCAGTAACTTCCCTTAATTTCCCTGTCCGCCCAGTTCCCTTAATTTCCCAGTCCGCCTTAAATGTGGCGTGTACCCCGTGTACATAATACGAGTTCATTCCGGCCATCCAATACTTCTGAATTTCGATTTTTAGGTACGAAGCTAACTATTGATTCGTATTCATTTGATTCTTCAACTCCTCCCCCCAACTCCGCCCCCAAACTCTGAGCGCGCAATTTATTGTGGAAAAAATTCCGGGTGGTGGCGGCTCTGATTAGAACTGGTAAGAAGAAGAGTTACTGTGCGAGTGAGCCCCGCGGGGAAGAGTACAAGACTTCTGGAATGTACTGGAGGGTCCTAGACGATGAAGAAGCGGTGGAGTATTAATGGCGCCTGGAGTCACTCGTTTAGAATAGATATATCACGGCTCACAGCTGCAACTTGAAGGAAGAATCTGCTTTGGTGTCTTGGAGAGCTTGACAGAAGTTTGGTGTAGCGGGTAGAAGTTAGAAGCAGTTTCAGTGTGTTAACTTCAACTTCTCAGGAGTTTTTGGTGCTTTTTTTCTATCCCTGTTACTGTTGTGATGGATGAATAATATAATACATATATATATATGATATTTGCACACCATTAAAAGAAAATGTGAATTATTACTTTTATTGACTAATATTATTTTCTTTCTACAATAATATATATTTATCAATTAGGCTATTTATTATCAATTATTATTTGTTTGATTTATTTAAAATAAGACCTGAATCAAATTTTAGATCATAGCACTTCCTCTAATCTACCTCAACAGGAGAGAAAGGTGCTGGCATGCTCTTCATAGAAATAGATGAGCTCCCATTTTGAGAAGGCATAACTCCTTGTTTCTAGGGTACAACTGGCAGGTTCACAACAAAAGTGCAGAGCAGAAGACATGGCTTCCTTGGTCTCCAGAGGAGAGAATAGTAGACCTTCTGGATCCCCTTGATAGTATGGCATACTTCGTAACTTGATTTTGTTAATTTCATATTGTATTTGATTATGGCCCTGCTACTATGGAGTTATGATTTTATATTATTGTTTAGTAATAATTTTTAGAAAGTGAACAAAAAATTATTATTTGTCTACACTGCTGCTTCTGCCCTACAGTACTGAGTCCTTTGAGGTCAAAGCTCTTTGTGGTAAATTGTCTGCTACAGTTAACACTAAGTTCTTCAGGAACTGCATACCAGACATCTTTCATAGACTCCAATACATTTATTACCATTATATTTTGTCGTCACTATTCCCTTCGTAATCGTCACGGAATCATCATTCAATTCGCGCTCGTGATGGATTCATCGTTATGTTGCGCTAATTGAAGTACTTTCCTTATTTAGCGTTGGCCTTGTGTAGGTACTTTCCCTTACTGGACACTTGTCACATGCTTTACTATGGCTTCTTCAACTTCAGGAACTAAGCTAAGTGCTAACAAACGCAAACGAGGAGAGTTGCAATTACTGTCTGACATTACTAATATTTTTGTGTCCTTTATGAAAATAGCAGCAAAACATTTTTTTTTTATTGTTATGTATTTTACGAATATTTCAATTCTCCAATTAGTTCAGGTAATAGATGTTCCACTGTACATGAAAATATCAGAAGTGAATGCATAGCGTAATCAGATGTCACTATTATTGGCTTTCAGTGCATAAATTGCTTTGTTTAACTTTAGAAATTCCTATTACTTCTCAGCCTTTCATTGAGAAGGGGAGGAAACCTGGGATTTCCCACCCCAAGCAATTGTCTTGTATTTCAGTAAAATTATTTCTCATATTATTTTAAACTTTCAATGGCAGTTCTTTGTTCATGCCAAGTTCTGTTCTGTTTGCTGATTTTATCATCTAAATTTGTAGCTATACCAAATCAAAAGCACGATATCACTGAGTTCCAATGTCTAAATAATTCCATGTTAAGTGAAAGTTCGGAGGCTTTTGTCCCGATGAGCAGAGCTTTTCAGAATAATGATTTTTAGGGAAAAAATAAACATAGTCCAGAGGTCCTTCCAGCATTGTTTGTTTGCGAAGTGGCCATTCTTGCACTATAAGGAGTCTACTGGTGTAGGTTAACCACTCATGCTTATAATGTGTAAATACAAAGTTAAGACTGTCACAAGAGCAGAGAAGGCATTAATAATTCTAATTATGGTGGTTTCTGCTGTTGTTGTTGTTTTTTATTATTTTTTTATTTTTTATTTTTTTTATTTGTGTTATTTGCTTTATATATATTGTGACTTGTATGTACATGTATATGTGAGTTAAAGCTAAAGGTGGTCAGCTCATGCCACCTTGCTCGTCTCAGGCCATTTGTCAACCATTCAGAACTTCATAATTCCTCAAGAATTAGACATACTTACCTTTCAAAACAATTTTTATTATTTATTGGCTTTACTAGAAGTTGTGCACTGTTTTGAAATAATTGAAGTTGTTAATCGCATTAATGATGAATTATAGTAGGTATTTAGTACTAGTGTTATAATTTTGAAATAATTATAGTGGTACATAATTATTGGTCAATACCGTCCAGCTCTAGTGTGAGTAGAAAAAAGAGAGTGTGTGTGTGTGTGTTTGGGGGGGGGGGGGGGGGGGGAGTAGAAAAAGGAGTGTGTTTGAGTGTGCATGTATGTGTGAGTAGAGAAAAAATGTTATTTTACAAGTAAAAGTATGTTTGTGTGTTTATTTATGTATATGAGTAAAAAAAGAAGTATTTTAACATGTAAAAGTTTGTTTGTCAGGGATTCATACAGGGGGGGGGGGGGGGGGAGGTGTGCCCTGGAATTCCCCTACCCCCCATAAAGTTCCCCCCTCCCCCAAGAAATCCTGAATTTAGAGCAAGGTTTCTTTATTATAAATGTAAATCAAAGCTCAATTCTTCTATTTTTTTGTTTGAAAATCTCTAGAACTTCATCAAAGTTTACAGCCGAAAGCTCAGGACCCTTAATGGCAATTATCATGAACCGACCAAGGCTTTGGTCCGTGATACTGTTGCGTATACGGGTCTTAATGAGTTTCATATAGCTGAAATCTTTCAACTGAAGTTGTTCCAACTGGAAGGGCGAGGACTATGTTCTAAAGTTTAAATGTTTCTGGAAAAAGCCCCGTGTAAGTCTGAAGCCCTGTTTCTGTATGTGGGAGTAGAAGTAATGTTTATATTGTTTTAAAGAGTATGTATATGTGTGCTTGCGTGTATGTATTATATGTGTGATACAATGTGTAGAGAAGTGTGTGTATGTGGTAATCTGTGTATGTATGTGGTAATGTGTGTGTATGTGTGTGTGTGTGTGTATGTGGTAATGTGTGTGTATGTATGTGGTGATGTGTGTGTGTATGTGGTAATGTGTGTGTGTGTGTGTATGTGGTGATGTGTGTGTATGTATGTGGTGATGTGTGTGTGTGTGTATGTGGTAATGTGTGTGTGTGTATGTGGTGATGTGTGTGTGTATGTGGTATGTGTGTATGTGGTAATGTGTGTGTGTATGTGGTGATGTGTGTGTGTATGTGGTAATGTGTGTGTATGTGGTGATGTGTGTGTATGTGGTGATGTGTGTGTGTATTGTTTTACGTTCTCCTCGTCTCCCTATTTTCCCTTTTTTAAGACAATGCTAAACACTGAAAAGAGCAACAGCCAAAACAGAAACAATACAAGAGTAGGAAGAAAAAAAAGTTAGAGATGTTGCCCATTGAAGAAAGGAGTGTTGGGAATCTGTGCAGCCACAGACTGGCATTCCTTCTCTGTAGGGCCATGGTCATTCAACCGAGGATCTGTTTTGAGGTGGTGGTGGAGGAGTAGACAGATCTGAACCTGTCCTTGATGGCGTGGCTTATGGCAGATCTTGTCATGACTTATGGCAAATCTGAACTTGTCCTTGATGGCGTGACTTATGGCAGATCTGAACTTGTCCTTGATGGTGTGACTTATGGCAGATCTATACCAGTCCTTGATGGCGTGACTTATGGCAGATCTATACCAGTTCTTGATGGCGAGACTTATGGCAGATCTATACCAGTCCTTGATGGCGTGACTTATGGCAGATCTATACCAGTCCTTGATGGCGTGACTTATGGCAGATCTGAACTTGTCCTTGATGGCGTGACTTATGGCAGATCTGAACCTGTCCTTGATGGCGTGATTTATGGCAGATCTGAACCTGTCCTTGATGGCGTGACTTATGGCAGATCTGAACCTGTCCTTGATGGCGTGACTTACGGCAGATCTGAACCTGTCCTTGATGGCGCAGCTTGTGGCCTTACTAGTAGAAATAGCATCCTCTGCAAGGCCACCTGGTGTCCCAGCCATACATTGCATGTGTGAGTGCATGTGTGGTGATGGTGATGATGATGATGGTGGCATAGCAGCAGAGACTTACCTACACCGGATGAAAGAAGTTAAGCACTGGAACTACAGAACGCAAGCAACAAAAATCTGAACCGGGTGCGGTAACGTGAGCACGCGTGATTCTAAATGGCATCTAAACAATTGAATGGGCATTGTCGTGCAGCAACACTCACCATAGTGTTTTCTCAAAAAAAAACTAAGCTGAAATTAAAACAGTGGCAACTAAAGGGACTTAAATTGTCATCTAGTCTGAGTTCCTCTTCTCTCAAGGCATAAGTCAGCCATCTTCGAGATCCCTTGTTGACAGAGTGAATGAATGAATGAATGAATGACAAACAGACTACTATAACTCTCGTGCATGCATACTGAGGGTTTATCAAACAGAATGATCACAGGGTCATACTTCAATGCTACTACACTTGCCACATGTAATGTTGTTATTGCTTGTTCAAGAAAATAAGTTCTTCAGTGAATTGGGTGGAAAGGGAGAATTCTAGTAGAGTGTGAAAATCCAGGTTTCCTCCACCCCCTCTATGATACTCTGCTTTACCAACTGCCACCTTAACATGACACATGTACACTGTCAATTTGTGTATGTGCACACACATGTACACTGTTAACGGGCTCTAGTCAGAGTATGGTGGTTGTGACAGACACATACAACTTCAGGTAATATTAGTTTGGGGAAGTTAGGAGGTGGAGCCTACTCTAAGGCGAGGAATTGGTAAACACAGCATATTCTCTGTCAGAGTGCTGCTGGTGACATTTCAACCTTTGGAGCTGATCGCACTGACACAGCGTTAAGCTGGAGGTGCTTGGCTCATGAAGTAGGAACCCCCCCAAATTCCCCAAGATCTAGGAACTACAGGCCAATGATACGTGGTAGTGAAATTAGCGTACCTCACTGTGCCTGGGTAATCCGCTTGGCTGCCTTGAGGAGTACCTCTGGGGATGTCCTGATGTATGTCTGGTAGGCATGGCTGTGCCAGCGACCAAGCGTTTTAATCAGATGGTCAGGAAGGCCAGCCTCAGCAGCAGCTGTAGCAGCTCCTATTCTAAGGCTGTGGCTGCTGAAAGTTTCAGGGTTGATCCCAGCGGTCCGAAGGAGAGATTTCATTGTTGCTGATACTGAGCTCCTGGTGAGGTAGACCCCAGAACTCAAGGTGAACAGTGGACCTGAGGGGCCATACTGACGAAGTGTCAGGAACTTGGACATGGCCCTGACGGGACAAGTGGAGGAGCCTGTAGCACCGACTAAGATGGTGTGGGAGGTGCCAAATCTGTTGGTCTTAGAGCACTTCAAGGTGACAGAAAATGAGGAGTCAGAGAGAGTGACGTCATCACGGAGTAGATGTTTTGCTTGGTCAAATTTGCTGGTGGTGGGGCAAGAGTATTCGCTGACTCTGAGGAACCCATAGAAAGCCAGCGTAAAGGCGGCCCAGTATAGGAGTTTGTCATGGGATGAGAAGGTTGATAGGGAGAGTTGTGACTTCAGAGCGCGCAGGTTAGAGAAGGTAATTGGCGACCTTGTTCTGGCTTTCTTCCTGAGTGAGCGTCTGATGCCGGTGCAGAGGTATGAGAGGAGCGGAGTGTCTGTGGTGGGGTCGCTGTACCCATGCTCCAGGTGATACAGTCTGATGCCAGCAAGATATACCTTGATGGTCTGGTATGATAACCTCTTGCTGATATGGGCACAGAAATACCGCAGAGTGAGCTCCGAAGCTGGTAGAGGCGGGATATGCTGGCATTTGCAGAACCTCAGGTAGGCGGACACGCCCACCTTGTACGTTCTCCTGGTGGAAGGGGCTACCCCTGCGGCCTGCAGCCGGTTCAAATGTGCTGTTAGAGGAATGTTGGTGCTGCAGGGGTGGGAGTTGGCAGGAGGTCCACGTGAGGAGCCAGAGAGCGAAACTTGGGCAGCTGCAAGCGAGAGAGTGCATCAGCAATACAGTTATCAATGCCAGCTATGTGGCGAATCATTACGTTAAAGTTATTATCAGCAGCCACATAGAACAGGGCCCGTACCAAGTCCATTAAGTCAGGGCAGCGTGATCGACCAGCCTGCCAGACGTGGACTACTGCCTCATTGTCGCAATGAAACAGAAGCCTCTCACCAGACCAGTGCTTGCCCCAGGTCTCGCATGCCATGACTATGGCATAGAGCTCTTTCCACTCGATAGACATATCAAAGAGGTTGGATGACCAGGTTTTGCTGAACCAGTGGCCGTTCCAGTAAGCGCCGTAGCCGAGGTACCCTGCGGCGTCAGTAAACAGGTTGAACTCGTGGGCGGGTGTCCATGATGGTTCTATGAAAAATGCCACCCCGTTCCAGTCTGATGCGAATCTAAGCCACCAACGCACATCCAGGACTGTTTCTTTTGTGATTGCTACCTGCTCCTCTAGTCCTTCTACAGAGTGAGCTGTGTCTAACAACCGTCTGAGGAAGATGCGTCCAGCAGGTATCACCTTACATGCAAACGCCAGCTTGCCTATGAGTGACAGCAATTGGCGTTTGGTGCACCTGCCCTGGCAGCTGTAGAGGGAACTGAATCTGGATAGTTCTTCTAGCAGAGCAGTAGTGAAACAAGTGAGAGAGGTTAAAGTAATGCTTAAGTATCCATTCTAGTGTGTTAGTGACTGTCTGGGACTCCAGACCAACTGCGGAATTATAAGAACTATGCTACTACGAACTCAAGTTCACCCTTTACCTCACAATGTGTCATAATGATATTCATGTCTCAAACCACTCTTGTTTATCACACATTCACCCCTTATAAGTTGTACTACTTTATCATTATGAGGTTGCTGACCTCTGACAAACGGCATAAGACATCTTGCTGGCGGTAGCGCTCTTTTTGCGTGCATCGGGCAAGGCTGAAAGCTCTTGCGGGCCATCGGCTGAGTTTGGTGTATTACGCGTGCGCCTTGTTAAGTTGGCATCCTGGTCCTTCTCCCCACGGGAGTGCGTGGACCTGCTAGTTGCATGCACTTCCGTTCATGGTCCTTCGAGCCGGATCTACGACCTACACTACTAGAGCCACGACGAATCTAAGGTCCTTCCTTCTATAGTGAAACCTCGACTTCATCACGTTGAACGTCAGCCCACACGACTGAAGCTACCAAAGAACCTTCCTCTCAGGAACTACTCCATCAAGAAAGGATCGCTTTATCAACCCTGCAGCCCTGCTTTCGCTGCTAACAACAGCCCTTGTACTACGACTTCAATCAACACCAATTAACATCTCACTGATTTTACACGAGCTACTACTCCCTCCTTTTTCGACCTACTGCAGCTACTCGCCTTTCTTCTCGATTCATCCATCGACATGAACGAGGAAAACAGTCTTCAGTATGATCGACTTCGACGCAAGAGAGCACACCGACGAGGACAAGTCACTCGGATTCAACACGCCATAAACGAGATGGCTGAGAAGAGATACAGTGACATACGCCTCTCGGAACTCAAACGCTTGGAGAAAACCCTGGAAAAGGAAATAGAAGCTCACGAAGCTCTTCATGATCAGATGGAAGACCTCGCCGCCGTCGACGACGACCTCCTTCGAGTCGAACAAACCGAACGCGACAAGCATGATGCAATCCATTCCGAACTACTAGAAACCCTAGGTGTTCTCTTCACCAAGACCGAACTATGGGGTGCAGGGATGGACTTGCTGTCAGACCTCGAAGCTCTGCAAGCGCTGAAAGAGCCCAGCAAGCCTCACTTCATCAAAGCATTCGCCGAGTTCAGGAAGGGAGTCAAAGACCTCAGTCATCAGTCTCACGGCTACTCCGACGACGAAGCCATCTCCTCGATCATCAAGACTTTAAGAGAAGCCATCACCAACCTCAACCTGGAGGTAGAAAAGGCTCTCTCAAAAGAACCCACGCCGACTGCTACACCCACTACGACTACGGAATCTATTCCAAGGCCCAAGGCCGCTCCTATCAATGTACAACTCCCAAAGTTCGATGGAGACCCTCTGCAATGGCGCCACTTCAGTAACCTATTCACCACCGCCATCCGGACCAGAGCTGGCGGTTTCAGTGAGCTGGACAAGAAGTGCCTACTTGTAGAGTCTCTCATCTCCCCAGAAGCCAAGATGGAGGTAACTAACGCCCCAGAGGAAGCCTCTCTCGATGAGCTGATGGATCTACTACGTCAACGTTTCGGTCGACCTCAGACGATCGTTCCGATTCTCATAAAGCAAGTGTCGAAGCCAGACTCCTTCACTTCAGACTACGCTGGACTTCAACGTCTCGTCCAACAATTCTTCAAGGGCGTGGACTCCCTCAAACACTATGTGGGCGATTCTCTCTCCAGCTACCTCATGTATTCTGCTACTATGATGTTCACTCCCAAGCTAAAAGCGGAGTGGGATCAGCACGTAGTTCACAACGGCATCAAGCCAAGTATGGAAGAATTAAGGAAGTACATCTCCGCTAGATTGCTTCAAACTTCAGCCTCAGACGCACCAATGTCTGTCTCGACAGCACCTCCTCAGGTCGCTCGTCCCACGTACTCTATGCCTCCGACTTCAAAGACGCCAAGACCCAAGCCTGCTTTCAAATGCAGCATATGCGAGGAACGTCACAGTCTCCTCCGTTGCCCGACCTTCATCGGCTACGACGTCGACAAACGCAATAGGGTGATCAGGGAAAAACGTCTCTGCATCAACTGTCTTGCAGAAGGTCATGGTTGCAAGTCGTGTCCGTCCAAATTCACATGCAAGACTTGCCACCTCAAGCATCATTCTCTACTACACAAGGATAAGCCCGACGAAGCATCTGCAGACTCCAGATCTATCGCCGCCTCCACAACCAATGTGGACACGTCCATACCACAGGCCAAGCCCTCATTCCCCAACACCATAGTTGTCTCTCTCCACCACGGTGGAAGGAAAGCCAGAGCTAGAGCTGTTCTCGACAGTGGAGCAGGTGTCTCCATGATGTCGGAATCGTTAGCCTCCACTCTCAAACTCCCTCGCAATCCACAGCGAATGTCTCTGGGAGGAAGTTTCAGCGAAGGACACAGCAAATTTTGTGTGTCGACTCCACTATACTCAGAAGATATGTCCTTTGTCTCCAAGCCTATCGTCTTCTCCGTCGTGCCGAAGATGAAACCCATAAAGTCTCCTTCTCACAAGGACCACATTCTCAAGTTACCCTCACTCAAGAATCTACCACTTGCTGATCCAGAGCTAGGCGGTCCCATCGACCTCTACATCGGCAATATGGATTTGGATAGCTGTATCTATGAAGGTTCACTCAAGTTCGATGGTCTCAAAATAATCAACACGCCTTTTGGATGGAGCATCGCCGGACCTCTCTCCAGTGACGAAGAACCACTCGCCTTGATGACCACAGCTGCTCCAGACGACCTCCATGAGGATCTTGCTAAACTATGGCAGCTGGATCAAGTTCCAGAAGCTCCCAACCTTTCATCAGAAGCGGACGAAGTCATACAAGACTTTGAGAAGACACACTCCAGGATCAATGGTCGATTTGCAGTTGTCTTGCCCAAACCCAAGCAACCTCCGCCACTCGGTGACTCCAGATCTCAAGCCTTCAAACGCCTCATCGCAAATGAGAAGTCCCTCAAGACAAAAGGGAAACTGGACGCCTTCAACAGTGAATTGAGAGAGTACGTCTCTTTAGGACATGCTGAAGTGATTCCATGGAATGAGCTAAAACTTAAACCACATTACTACTTGCCAGTTCACGGAGTCTTCAAGGAGACCTCCACAACCACCAAGACCAGACCTGTCTTCGACGCCTCTGCCAAGACTACATCTGGATTTTCACTAAATGACACTCTGCTCACAGGGCCTAACCTATACCCGCCCTTGCCAGATGTCATCATACGCTTCAGACGTTTCAAGATTGGAATGTCTGCCGACATTTCTAAAATGTTCCGTGAAGTCATGCTCGACTCCTCGGAAAGGAACCTACACCGCTTCATTCTTCGACAGGAAGATGGCTCTCTAGCTGACTGCAGGATGCTGAGACTAACCTTCGGAGTGAAGCCATCACCGTACCTCGCCACTCAAGTGCTGCGTACCTTAGCAAAGTCCGCGGAAAGTTCTCACCCAGAAGCTGCTCAAGCAATTCTCAAGGACTTCTACGTGGACGATTATCTCTCAGGAGCCGACTCGGTGGAATCAGCACACGCCCTCCGAGTCCAACTCTGCAGCCTGCTTCAAGAAGCAGGTATGAGCCTCAGGAAGTGGAGATCTAACTCCACAGATCTTCTCAAACAGATTCCAGAAGACCTGAGGGAAGCTTGTCCTCTGTCACTCCAAGCTCCAAATCAAGCTCCCAAAGCCTTAGGAGTTCATTGGGACGTACAGACGGACACCCTACATGTTTCGACTCCAGTTCGACTTCCACATCAAGAACCGATCACCAAGCGCATCATCGCCTCGGGCACTGCCTCAGTCTTCGACGTCCTCGGTCTATTTGCTCCAGCAGTCATCATAGCCAGGATTCTTTTGCAAGATCTTTGGCAGCTGTCACTCTCTTGGGACGAAGTAGTGCCTCAAGAACATCAAGATAGATGGAACCTATGGCTAGACAACCTTCCATCTATCACCAATTTCAGCATTCCCAGACGTTTCTCAGACGTTGACAATCCTGTAATCTACCAAGCCCTCCACGGTTTTTCGGATGCCTCTTCCGTAGCCTATGGCGCCGTAGTCTACCTCAGGAGAGTTCACTCTGACAATCTCACCACGGTTACTTTGGTCGTTGCTAAGGCCAGAGTTCTTCCGCTGAAACCAGTCACGATTCCCAAAGCCGAGCTCCTAGCAGCTCATCTGCTGACCAAGTTAATTGTCAAGACCGCTGATGTCTTGGACATTTCAACCTCCGGACTCTACGCATGGTCTGACAGCAAGATAGTCCTTCACTGGCTTGCCAAGGATCCATCGACCCTAGAGCGCTTTGTGGCTAACAGAGTGCACGCCATCTCGACTCTTCTGCCTCACAGCCACTGGAGACATGTCAGCACCCACGATAACCCGGCGGACCTAGCCAGCAGAGGTCTCCATGCCAAAGAACTTATTCTCTCCCAGCTGTGGTGGAAAGGACCCCCATGGCTCAAACTCCCACCCCAGCAATGGCCTAGCTCCAAGATTGCTAAGAGCAACTCCGTCGAGTTAGAAGTTCCATGTCTGCTGATCCAACCCAAGTTGACAGCAGAAAACAACGTCAGAAAAGCCTTTGCAGTAGACTTGTGGAACAGATGTTCATCATTCCACAAGTTGACAAGAGTATTGGCCTGGATTTTTCGTTTCTGCAACAATGCCAGACGTGGATCCACTGACAAAAACGACTCCAAAACTATCTCCTCAACTGAAGTTCTCAAGATGAAATTTGTACTCTTCCGCCTATCTCAACTAGAATCATTTCCTGAAGTCTTCTCTGCAATCAAGGATAAGAAGCAGATCCCCAAGGGACATCCTCTTCGACGTTACCTGCTCCAGCTAGCAGACACCGGTCACTTACTCGTCTCCAGCAGAGTCAGAGACTCCAAGGATACTTCTCAACCCAAGCTACTGATACCTCTCTCTTCCAAGTGCCCATTGACTAAGCTACTAGTCTCGACACTTCATCGAACGTACAGTCATGCCGGACCTACCGCCTTGACTTCTATTCTGGGTTCTTCATATGTCATCCCTGGTCTTCATAACCTGCTCAAGAAGATCAGCCGGACTTGCCCACAATGCCAGCGTGCGTATGCCAAGCCCCTATCTTGTCAGATGGGTTTGCTGCCCACATCGAGGACTACTCCAGCCCCTCCCTTCGACAAGACTGGAGTGGACTTTGCTGGGCCTCTACTCATCAAGCAAGGATACACCCGTAAGCCAGTCTTATTCAAAACTTATGTGTCTGTGTTCGTGTGCTTAGCTACAAAAGCTATCCATCTGGAGCTGTGTGCCTCTCTCTCCACCGAGGACTTCCTGGCCACATTCAAGAGGTTCGTGGCCAGAAGAGGTTGCCCCTCGGCGATGTTTTCCGACAACGGCACAAACTTCGTTGGCGCCAGGGAGGAAATCCGCGAACTTCAGAGACTCATAGAGTCAAGAGAAGTTCGAGATGGGATCACAAGTTTTGCCTCCTCTCACGGAATCGAATGGCACCACATACCACCCAGAGCTCCACATTTCGGTGGACTCTGGGAAGCAGCAGTCAAATCGATGAAGACTCTGTTAAGAAAGAATATCAAGCCTCACCCACTACGCTTTGACGAGCTCTATACACTGCTCACCGAAATCGAAGCTGTCCTCAACTCCAGACCACTGGTACCATTGAAGTCAGGAGACATAGAAGAGGAAGGCTTCCTGACGGCTGGTCACTTCCTTGTTGGACGACCGCTCCGGGCAGCACCTACTTCTCAGCCACCCTCAGGCAAAATTTCGAGCTTGAGAAGGTGGAATCTCGTCTCAAGACTAACGGCAGAATTCTGGGAACAATGGCTACAAACCTACCTGGCTTCCTGTGCCCAAAGAGCCAAGTGGACAAGACCAAGTCGAAGCCTGTCAGTAGGAGAAGTAGTCTTCCTCAAAGATGAAACGCTGAGAGTCAGAGAATGGCCTCTGGCAGTGATCACGAAAGTCTTTCCTGGGACAGATGGACAAGTAAGAACAGTGCAGCTCAGATGCAGGGGACAGACCTTCACTAGAGCAGCAAACAGAACGATACCTTTCGTCTCTGATGATGAACAACACTCTACAGACTCCCCATCCACTTCGACCCCCCGGGAGGATGTCTGGGACTCCAGACCAACTGCGGAATTATAAGAACTATGCTACTACGAACTCAAGTTCACCCTTTACCTCACAATGTGTCATAATGATATTCATGTCTCAAACCACTCTTGTTTATCACACATTCACCCCTTATAAGTTGTACTACTTTATTATTATGAGGTTGCTGACCTCTGACAAACGGCATGAGACATCTTGCTGGCGGTAGCGCTCTTTTTGCGTGCATCGGGCAAGGCTGAAAGCTCTTGCGGGCCATCGGCTGAGTTTGGTGTATTACGCGTGCGCCTTGTTAAGTTGGCATCCTGGTCCTTCTCCCCACGGGAGTGCGTGGACCTGCTAGTTGCATGCACTTCCGTTCAGTGACCATGTTAAATAGATAAGGTGCAGAACGCAGTCCAAAAGGGAGACATTTGTCAACGTAGTACAGGTTTTGCCAGCAGATGCCAAGCAGGTGCCAGTCTTCCTTGCGTACGGGACATATCCGAAAAGCGTTTTTGAGATCTACTTTGGCCATGAGAGCTCCTTTACCACATAGGTGGCATAGCTTAATGGCGTCGTCGACAGATAAGATCAACAGACACTTTTCTGTGAAAGCTACAGAAGCTACAGGTTGCACGCGGTGGTACTAGCTTGTATACTTGTGTGTGGTATACCCGCCCATGCGCGGACAGCCCGTGTGTGCATATGACTACCATGCAGGTCCCCTAGACAGGGATTCTAATGCTACTGCACCAACTCTGCTGGCCGTTAACCTCAGTTATCGGGACCGTTAACTCCATTTTGTGTGTGCGTGTGAGTAGAAAAAGAGTGTTTGTGTGTGTGAGTAGAAAAAAGTGTGTTTGTGTGTGCATGTGAGTAGAAAAAGAGTGTGTTTGTGTGTGCATGTGAGTAGAAAAAGAGCGTGTTTGTGTGAGTTTGATAGATGAGTGTGACTAGTTATTATAAACTAGCAAGTACCCCGCCACACAGTGGTTCTTGATGTGTTGTAAAATGCAGTAGCAATAGTTATTTATATTCATGTTATAATTCTCTACAGGTATTAAAATCATTTTTATTTTTTGTTTATAGATGTTGTGGTTGCCACCTTCTCTTCCCCCAGGCTAGTCGGTGGTGTCAGAACACGATGGTTTTACTGGACAAGAAATACCAGCAGTGTGCCGACATCCCTTAGTCTGGGGAGGAGTCGGCTCTGGTTAGTGAACTCACGGGCTACATGGCCACACATGAAGACCAGCAGGAAGCCATGAAGGAGCAGGTGAGAGGAGAGGAGCTGAGCTCTCTGCGGGGCGGTGTATAATGGTTCAATGTACGACGGTTCATCAATGTACCTAACTTGAATTTTTTTTGTATCAATAACTAAACGCGTAGGATGAAAATATAGTTAGATTGAAACTGGTCAGAATTTTGATAATTGTGATAAAAATAGAGTTTAAAAGATCATCATTAATGTCCAGACATGCATGTGGTTACAGGAATCACATGATAAACATGTGACACAGAATTCAGGGGAATGCACTTAACAATTTATTTAATTAATATTTATATGATGATGGTGATGACGATGATGATGATGATGGTGGTGATGATGATGATGATGATGATGATGATGATGATGATGATGATGATGATGATGATGATGATGATGATGATGATGATGATGGTGGTGGTGATGATGATGATGATGATAATGATGATGATGGTGGTGATGGTGATGATGATGATGATGATGATGATGATGATGATGATGATGATGATTAAAGGAATGTGTATAGAGTACATATATTAGTGCATAATTATTGCACCACAAAAAAAGTATCAGAAGTACTGAGCAAGTTTTTTCCTAATAGTACAGCTTTTTAGGCTACCCCTGAATAATAAAGCTTTTAAAAAAAGGCTACCCCTGAGTTTCTTCTGATGTTCAGCCACATTGATAGAGAATGTGTTGTCCAGAGCTACTAGTACTTGACTGATAAAAATGAGGAATTTTTATATGGAGTCACTAGACACTACAGAAGCTACCATTACTAGGAAAGATTGAGGTATGGAAGTATTCCGTGTTACTAGTTATCTAACATTAATGACTGTGTGCTTACAGAATTGAAACTACTGAACTTACATAGTAGTGCTGGATTCATAAGCAGGAGTTATAGAAGTAAGTTAAGCAAGTGTAGCCATTTTTATAGCAGTACAGTGTAGTGTAGTTTGTGTACAGATCTCATGCAATAGTAAATGTCGACTATTAATGAGTGAATGTATGTACATGGTGTGGGTAAATTTGTTAATTTATACATGTATATATGGCAAAATGGCTTCTGCTATGTATTGCTTGATTACATGTAATTATAAAGGAAATGTAAGAAGGCTTGAGTAAAGGCAACTAGTATTTTATTATGTATTTTATTGTGTATTTTATTATGTATTTTATTGTGTATTTTATTATGTATTTTATTATGTATTTTATTATGTATTTTATTATGTATTTTATTATGTATTTTATTATGTATTTTATTATGTATTTTATTATGTATTTATTCTTTTTTTTCCTTTCCATTTCGTAGAGGCTCCTTCCGAAGTTCTTCAGCGACTTCCTCCCCATTACCTTGAAGGGCAAGGAAGAAGTTATATTTGGCAACGTTCACAAGATACAAAGATTCCATTAAGAGTACGTTTCAGTGGGTGTGGCATAGATGGTCCAGTGGGTGGGCAGTGGGTGGGGCATAGATGGTCCATAGATGGTACAGTGGGTGGGACATAGATGGTCCAGTGGGTGGGACATAGATGGTCCAGTGGGTGGGACATAGATGGTCCAGTGAGTGTGGCATAGATGGTACAGTGGGTTGGGCATAGATGGTCCAGTGGGTGTGGCATAGATGGTCCAGTGGGTGGGGCATAGATGGTCCAGTGGGTGGGGCATAGATGGTCCAGTGAGTGGGGCATAGATGGTCCAGTGGGTGGGGCATAGATGGTCCAGTGGGTGAGGCATAGATGGTCCAGTGAGTGGGGCATAGATGGTCCAGTGCGTGGGGCATTAATATGGACATAAAAGGTCTGGTAGGTGTGGCATTGAGGAGCTAGTGGGTGGGCATGTGTATCTGTCTAAAGCTGGCTATTGTCCACGGTATAAAATGTATTTGACTGTTGGCACAACTTGTTTGTCGGCTTTATTATCACTGACCGATAGGACATATTTGACTGTAACTGATGGCCGATCCAGGAATTTAAAATAAACTAACTAATCAAACTAACATAAGCTACTTGAAGGACCAGGATCTTTATCTAGTCAACCCTGCCTGGCATAGGCTCCTGCCAGCACTTCACTTCAATTCACTTTTAAGATCATCATTAAATTACATGGGTATAACTTATAAGGGTGACGGGGTGAAAACATAACGTTGGGTAAAAGGGTGGAGGAGTTTGGGAAAGGAAGTAATTAGAAAATAGATGAATATTAAGGAATTACAATAATAAGAGGATAAAGTGGCTTCGATGGCCACCACAGATGCTAAAAAAATTGTGTCATACCATCAGTTTCTTCAATCGGGTCTGGATTCTTCTTTACCACAAGAATTCAAGCAATGTTTTTGCTTTCAACTTTCTCAACACAAAGTTTGAGCATTAGTGAAGGTTCACTGGAAGAAACTGATGTAGACACTTCAGCATGTGCACTAGAATATTCAAAAAGTCAAATAAGATCATTAAATAGCATAAATGCATTAGATTTACCTATATTATTGAAACCTACTCTGAAACGGTTCAAAAAACTTTTTACTCATGAAGAAGTGCTTTGGTTGACTGATGTTTATTGAGCCTTGTATCCAGATGCAGTGATTGGCCATGTACCAATGCACCATGATCGATTCAATGGACTACGAATAGTTAATAAAACATTTTTATCTGAAAATGCAAAGGGAAAGCATTCATTTGTTGTAAGTGCACATTGGTCATTTAATGGACTATTGATGTCAACTGATCACCTTCATTTTGGAAAAGTACAATATTTTTTCCGACACTCTGACGTTTTAAACTCTATAACTGTTCAACATTTATAAATTCAAGAATTGACTGGTTCAAATCTCATCCTAGGAAAATTGGTTAAACCCTAATATTGCTGTGGTTGATACTGACTGTGTTACAGCTGAACCAGTAGTATTTATGCCTGTTAGTCGTAATTTCATCAATGTGCATGTGTTTCTGATAAGGTCAAATTTGACTATGGTCATGATCATGTAAATGTTGTAATTATCTTGTCAAATAATACGTTTAGTGGATAAAACTATTTCCTTTATTGTCTCACATTGAACCAACGTTTACATTCCTTTATGTTTTCATATACCTCTTTTAATAATTATAGCACCCCAATATCTATCACATTTATATCCACAATTTCTTCTTTATTTATACACTTCTCTGAATTAAATTTTTTCTAAAAAATTGGTTCTCAGTATAGCATTATTGTGCAGTACAGCACACATATAGCTCCACCCACCCCATCCTCCACACATATATTAATATGAGCATTTTTTACATCATCACAATATAACCTATTTCTCACTTTTCTATTACAATTGTAAACTAGGTTGTGATGTGTGTGTGTGTGTGTGTGTGTGTGTGTGTGTGTGTGTGTGTGTATATGCATGTATGTATTCCATACTAGCAGGATGGCAAGAATGGGTTAACAAACCACAGAACTCTGGAGAGCTTGGTTGTGGATTGTGAGAGCTAACTTTGCACACACATGATTTCTTTAGCTGGAAAGAAAAGGGGGGGGGGTTGTTTAAGTGTCACTTGACCACAATAATTGACATAACAGAATTAACATCAATTAATCTAGATAATAATATAATTTGTCAAGTGTACTCTGATAATTGCTTGAGTAGTTCACCAACATGGGGGCACAAGCTAATGTTTTGATTGAATGGAATCCTAGGCAATATAATGTTAAGCAAATTTGAAAAAGGTACATTCAAAATATTGCTTGTAAACATTCTGATCAAGGATAATAGTAGACCAATAGCAACATAAAGAAGAAAAAACTTGTATATATACCCTTCATTTACAAATAGGGGCTTTATAGTTAATTAATTCCAGTTGAAAATTTTTGGGGCCACAGCAGGGGTGATAGAAGTGGGTGGATTGGCTCCTGGATATTTTGAGAGGGCATTTGGGTGGGGTGGGAGGGGGGTGGGGGGAGGTTTGGAGACACACAGCATCCCCAGAAAAAAATTTGCCAAGAATATTCAAGATCTTGCAAGATTTTCTGGTTGATTCCAAGATTTACATTGTCAGAAAATATCATTTTAATTATTTTCAAGAAACAAGGAAAATACTGTATTAGAATAAAGACTGTGCCCCCCACCTCTGAAATAACCCTGCTGTCAAAACTAGAACTGCAGCAATACAACTGCATGTGCATTATGTTGTAGAATGCTTCTACTAGTCTTTTCCCCAGGACAACAACAGTATTTTCCAGTAAGGAGAATATCATAGTAACTGACTGAATCCTAGAATGATGTTGCTTATATTACTGTGTGAGGTGATTGTGTTTCTGCTATGGAATGTGATGTGAATGTAAATGTAAATGGAAATCTGAGTGGACATAAATTAGCTACTTAAGTTAAATCAATCGAAGTTAAATAGAGTTCATTGGAATTCACAACAATGTGTACTACATTTTTGAGGTCCTGGCACAATTTGTAAACTCACTATTAAATCGATGATTAACAGGATTAACTACTGAACCAACATTTGCTCCTGATTTATTTGGATTGTCAGCTCTTATGTGAATGTGAAAATAGAGTAGTAAGCAGTGAAAAACAACAACAATAATTCTTAAACCATAAGTGTACAGATATAAAAACTAAGTAAAATAATGTTAAAATTGAATCATATTATTGTATATCTGTTATTTTTGTTGCTGGGAAGGGAGTGTTGGGGTAGGATAAAAGTTGAGTTTTTTTTTAATACTTAGATGTGCTTGTTATAATAATCATGTAATTAACATTTACTCTAGGAAAAAGTTGATTCTTGAAAGATGCTTATGTCACACTAATGTTTTTGTATAGATCATAGATATGCCAATTAGTCGCACGATCTTGATTTAAGATAAAAGAAAGATTTTAAAAATTCTTATTGCAAAGTTTGTACATGATTCTGGCGAAAAAAAGTGTTAAATAATAATGTGAGAATATGTAAGATTTTATTTAGATAAGAGTAAGATCGTGATGTAAGAAAGAGTGTAAGATCCCAAAATATCTTACTAAATTGTTATTGACAATATTCATGAAAGATTCTTGAAGGATCTTAGATGTGTGTGATACAGCAACCACTGAATTTATCTGGACCAGGTAGCTCGCCACCTGCCACAACCTCACAGCAATGACGAGGAAAGTAGGATGATGCCTCCAGGTATGTATGTTTGTGTGTGTGTTTATCTGCCCTTTTGTTTATCACGCACATTTGTACTTCTGTTTCATCTATAATTGTATTCCTCTAGGGAAAAAATGCCCGTAGCAAACAATTTTGGGGTGGTGCCACCCAGAACTGGGTGTGGTCACAATTTATGGGTGTGCCTAATAATTTTGTGGATGTGGCTTGTCGTCTACATTTCCTGCAAGCAGTACTTTTGTTACAAGTTTGAAGTAATTGCATGTGAAAGTGGCTTCATCAGTGAATTCACAAGTGGGTAGCTCAAGCAAGAAAACAAGTACGCTAAATAATAATTATTATGAACACTATCAAATTTTCATAAAAGATCAAATCTCTCTTTTAAGAACTTCTGTGGTTGGCCATATTTTACAGTACCAGTCTTACATGTGTGTGGCCACCAGCAGTGTAGCATCACATCCTTTGACCACAAATTGGTTTTGCACATGCTCTGAATAATAAATTAGAGTGGCAAAAGTGTGGTGCAGCCACAGCTACACCATTCACAACCTCTGCTATGGTCCTAAGGTGGTGGTGATGGAGTAGGTGCAGATCTGAACCTGTCGTTGATAGCATGGCTTATGGCCTTAACCATAGATATGGCATCTTCTGCAAGGTTGCCCAGAGTCTCAGCCTCATGTGTGTGTGTGTGCATGCACATATGCAGGAATTGTGGGCATAAAAATTATATTGGAAGAAACTGAATAGCTGTACTAACAGAATAACCACAGGATCATGACATAATAAGATCATATTATTTGTTACGTGTAATATTGTTATTTGTTCAAAAATAATTTCGTCAGAGAAATTGTGTGTGCTGGAGGGGAAGGGAGGGTGAATATTTAGTAGAGTGTGAACATCCAGGCTTCCTCCACCTCCTTTATGATACTTTGCTTTACCAAAACTTGCCACTTGCACAAGACAACTGATTTGCCATACTGGTAGTACCAACTGTATTCTGTGGACTGTAATAAGCAGATTTGATTTTTATTGGTTTTGCAAATACAATTTAATTCCCGAGCCAATCAATGTAATGAAATTCAATTATACAAAGTGTAATCAATGAGCATACTGTGTGCACCCCTGTGCCTGTGCCTTGACCCCACACCCATGTCCTATATACGCATCCACTGATTGTCTGGTTATGTAATACAGTAAAGGAAATAAATTGTTGCATGATTGCAAAGGCAATGGCCAGTTGCCAGCATGAGCAATTGAAATCAGACAGTAGTTAGAATGAAATAATACCCAGTGATGCATAAAGTTGTGTAATATTTTCCATTACATCATTTTTCACGCGCCTCAACTAATCCAGTGTTTTGGCCCATGAGCTGGCACAATAACACATGTATGTCTCAGAGGTGTGGGGTGTATATAGCTAGAAATCTGGCTTGCACCAAAGTCAAGAAAGCATAGAATGCTGCAATATGATTGACGGTGATGAAGACAATACATGACGATTATTTTTTTGGTGGTCTGGAGGAGTACCATGTATGAAAATATATTCTACAACCGTGAACATACATGTGACGGCCAGCTTAAAGTAGGTAACTTAACTCTTATTGTATAGTAGCTACTATATAACACATACGTGGAGGCATGTACATGCATGTATTTGTGTTCATTTGTGCATGTATATGTGGACATGTGTGTGTAGAATGTATGTATGAATGTGTGTGCATGGATATGATTGTGTGCACGTATGTATGGGTATGTGTGTATCATTCAATAGATTCAATAGGGCCTGAACCCGAAGGGAGACAAGAATAATAACTGCCTTTGTCAAATTGTAATAAGTCTGGATCTCATTGTATCTGTTCAACATGCATCCATTTAAGCCGTGTTTTAGGACTAGTAGTGCTAATGTACATCATTTTGGTCTAGTACTGCCATCACTTTAACTGTACCCATATTTATCAATACTTTAGCGCACACACATGGCAACCATATTTATCAATACTTCAGTGCACACACATGGCAACCATATTTATCAATACTTCAGCGCACACACATGGCAACCATATTTATCAATACTTCAGCGCACACACATGGCAACCATAATATTTATCAATGCTTCAGCGCACACACATGGCAACCATATTTATCAATACTTCAGTGCACACACATGGCAACCATATTTATCAATACTTCAGCGCACACACATGGCAACCATATTTATCAATACTTCAGCGCACACACATGGCAACCATAATATTTATCAATACTTCAGCGCACACACATGGCAACCATATTTATCAATGCTTCAGCGCACACACATGGCAACCATATTTATCAAATACTTCAGCGCACACTCATGGCAACCATATTTATCAATACTTCAGCGCACACTCATGGCAACCATATTTATCAATACTTCAGCGCACACTCATAGCAACCATATTTATCAATACTTCAGCGCACACACATGGCAACCATATTTATCAATACTTCAGCGCACACACATGGCAACCATAATATTTATCAATGCTTCAGCGCACACACATGGCAACCATATTTATCAAATACTTCAGCGCACACACATGGCAACCATATTTATCAAATACTTCAGCGCACACACATGGCAACCATATTTATCAATACTTCAGCGCACACTCATGGCAACCTTATTTATCAAATACTTCAGTGCACACACATGGCAACCATATTTATCAATACTTCAGCGCACACACATGGCAACTATATTTATCAATACTTCAGCGCACACACAGGAAACCATATTTATCAATACTTCAAGCGCACACACATGGCAACCATATTTATCAATACTTCAGCGCACACACATGGCAACCATAATATTTATCAATGCTTCAGCGCACACACATGGCAACCATATTTATCAAATACTTCAGCGCACACACATGGCAACCATATTTATCAAATACTTCAGCGCACACACATGGCAACCATATTTATCAATACTTCAGCGCACACTCATGGCAACCTTATTTATCAAATACTTCAGTGCACACACATGGCAACCATATTTATCAATACTTCAGCGCACACACATGGCAACTATATTTATCAATACTTCAGCGCACACACATGGCAACTATATTTATCAATACTTCAGCGCACACACATGGCAAACAGCTAGACTTGATTATTATAACAAACCACTCAAAAAGCAGTTTGGGCACTTAATTTAAATTCAGTGTAGATCAAACTTAATAAGTTAGTTTTTCTGTTTTGTGCACCAAGTTTTTATACAAATGAAAGGAGAAAAGTCAAAGGGCATGCTAGGCTTTTCTTGATAATACATGGACGTCAGAAAGTGGGTCAGAATGTGGTAAAAGAGGCAACCAACTTTGGATTTGGAGCATAGCATCGAAAATGAGAATTTGCACTATAGCTATACTATCTGCCATTTGTGCCAAAGCACACCATTTATGCATAATATACCGTGAAAAAAATATTATCACACACACGAGTACGCGTAATATACCGTGAAAAAAATATCACACACAAGAGTACAGTTGTATTTTATAGATATTAATTATTTATGTGAACTATAAATAAACAAATAACGCTAGTAGTTGAATATTTTTAATACTAATGTATACACTTTTATACATTAGATCCCGTTGCTATATTGTTACTAGGTGTACTAACTTGGTAAGTGTGCACTATTTTTTGCCTTTAGGTATATGAACTGTGCATACTAACCTCCCTTGGGGTATTGCTATTTTTGAGTTTTAGTTTAATAGAATAGGCCGGATAAAGCAGGGAGCAGGTTATGTGAGGCCTCCAGGGTTCTCTCATATCCACCTATATGGGACCAGCCCTATCGTATAACTCTCCTGCTGCGCTCTCATACCCACAGGAATTTACCGTAGCTAGCTGTGCTTTACCGCTTACTGCAGAGCAGCCCTCGGTAGAGTTAAATCTGGAGATAACAGCTGGCAGCTACAATGCTAAAGTAAACTTGCTAAAGTAAACTTTCTGGAGTGCTTCAATTGAACTTTAATTGAATTTTAATTTTGGGCCGGAAACACGGAAGAATTCGCTTGACACCGAAAATGCTGATAAACAAAGTTGCTAGTGGAAACTGGGCAGGCCTTGTGGGGTAACGGGATCTAAAATAGTTAGAGCATGCGCGCTTAGGTACTGGTGGATTTAGTGCACAAAGCCGTCGGGCCTACGGCCCTTGGGCTACAGTGCACTAAATGCACCAATACCCAAGCGCTTATGCTCTAACTATTACATAGTACAAATATAAGCAAATTTAACAGTTGTGTATATACAGTTTAAATATAATGCAAATCAAAATAGACTGATATACAAAAATATTGTAGACTTAGAAATACAGCATTCACACATCAAAATGGATGAAAACGGCTTTGGAAGCATGAAAAGTTTTTCGTGCTTCGAACTGTTTCCATCCTTTTTGAATTACATGTCCTGGAATGATCCAAGCCAGTGTTACCAGCACTACAAGCCCTACCTTAGTTCCCTACATTGCCATTACGCCTCATCAAGTTACCGGACTGCCCGTCGACGAGTTGTGAGAAGAACTAGCAAAGGGCTGACAATCGATGACAATTCTGAGAAGAACTAGGGTAGGCTCACTAATGTAGCTAAAATCACTTACGCTGCATTCACTCTTCACCTCTCTCCCTTCCCCGTTAGCCGGACTACTCTCTCCCTAAGTAACCCACACACTTTCGCGTCCAGGCGGCCAGGTGTGTGTCCTGGGAGTTGAAAATATAATTATACTATTTTAAAGAAATGCAATTTCAAGAAAATTGGATAGACCCATTTATTTAATTTTCAATTGGCTGTCAAGCTCTTTATCCAAGAATGTATAATGAAGTATTATTTTGGTTTTACAGCACTATTGTCTCCTGTACTAGCTAAAATGTTGATACAACACCATATCATTTCAGGTATAACACATGATCATTATAGTAAGCTATGTAAATACATTTTATGTTAGCTATTAAGACCAGGAAGTTAGACAGTGCTTCTGTTTTTATTTCACTTCATCTCTCCCTGATGTTATATTCATTAGGCCCAAGATATCTTTCATGGGGAAGGTGTGGACACAAAACAACACCTTATCCAAAAAGTTGCAGGACATGCCCATGTGCTCTACACTCTTTGACTTGAAGAGTTTGTGTCTGTCCAACTACTAAACTAACAGGCAAACACAGGAATAAGAAGTATTATCATGTACTGAACTCAAGTATACTCCCATAGAGATTAATACAAATGAAACTACCCCAATATTTTCTCATATTGCGTCCCCTTGGGCATTCTAACAAGTGTTATTGCGTCCCCTTAGGCTAATTATATATTTTTAGGTTTTTTGTTAAATCTTAATAATAATACTTTAATTTGATATATCTGTCTATTGCTATGTAGGTATGTATGAATTGTAAATCACTTCATTTGTGGTTGTGTGTCATTAGGTTCAGCGGACATTGTGGTGAAACGTTGTGTTTGTGTTGCTGTAGGAAAACCAATATTTATTGTACAATTGGTGATTGTTGCTCCAGCAAAGAAGGACTGAGCACTTAAATCTTGGTTCATAGTACCACTCGATTGTGTTGTAGGGTATGAAGAAAATGGATTAGTTTCAGGCTTTTTGTATGAGCTCAAGACATGAGACATTTCCTTTTGCTGTTGTAATGATGCTTTTTTATAGCTATTTAGACTTTGTAGATTTTTATGCCCAGTTAGTTGGATTATCTGTAACCATTGTTTTTTGAGCTGAATGATTTGTTTTTTCCCCAGACAATCCAGCACTTGCAGCCATCCTTTTCATTATTGTATTGATTCTATCCTTCCCCATCTTCTGTATGTTTGGAGTAATTGTAGTTCACAGCCAGATAAAATGGGGATTTCGATTTGCACATTTCAACTGGACGCTTTTGAAGAAACTTTTCAAAAATACTTAAGGGACACCGAGAGATATTGTTGGGGGTGTTCCACATTTTGGGTTTGAATTGGCGACTTGCATTTGTTTCACCTGAACGTGTCTTGGTATCTCTTTCATTAAATTCAACATACTTGAAACCATCTGGTGTAGAGTGGATACAAAAATCACCATATGTAAGTTTATAATGTTCATCTCTTCCACGCATCCCCATATGCGCTACATATCGACATATTGATACTACCATTTTAGGTTTTTGTAATAGCTAGCCATTTTGTAGTAATGCTGGGGGTTCGCACATTTCGGTGCTTCACTTATTCATTGTTTAAAATTTATTTATCTTTATTTGTTTTTCTTTTTATTTATTTTATTATTTAATTATTAATCATGAAAAATTAAAATAAATGATGAAATAAATAATAAATAAAATGAATCAGATGATAAATAAACAAATAAAAAACCAAATAATATAAATCAATGCACAATAAATAAATAATAAAATAAATAAAAAGAAAAACAAATAAAGATAAATAAATTTTAAACAATGAATAAGTGAAGCACCGAAATGTGCGAACCCCCAGCATTACTACAAAATGGCTAGCTATTACAAAAACCTAAAATGGTAGTATCAATATGTCGATATGTAGCGCATGCAAGTCAATATGTTACTCATGCAATGCAAGTAGATATGTAGTTCATGTAATGAAATGATAGACATAAATGCTTCTTTATAGAAGAGGCTGAACGAGCAAGAGACACTTACCTCACTGCTAGTCTCAATGGGGAACTCCAATTCCAGCACTCAGTAAACCGCCGAGAATAGGAAGCAAAACTACCGCAGGCAGCAAGAAATTCTTTGCTCAGGTACCGTGTGACAATAGGGGGCACCACCAAAAGTTTACGATCATAAGAAGAAAAAAAGACTAGTTTTTTTTTCTGAAAAAGAAACAGTTGGAGCAATTGAAGACAGGATTTTACAAAACAAAGGTGGCCATCACTGAACAAGAAGCAAAGGAAATAGAAGCTAGCACACAAGAGATCAGGCTGACAGTACACGATGGTTAGTGGAACGAAGGAAGTGGCTGACAGCATCAAAAGTTGGAAGAATTGCAAAGATGAGGAAGAACACTAAAAGAAGCAAGAATGTCCAAAACTTACTGTACAGCACCTTTAAGGGAACTGAGGCGACTAGATATGGGTCAGCAAAGGAACAGGAGACCATAGATCTCTACATAGCTCACCAGAAAAAAAATGGCCATCGTCAGCTGACCATCAACAAGTGTGGACTTTCCATCTCTATTAGTAACCCCTGGCTTGCTGCTAGTCCAGATGGTGTTGTAAGTGACCCAAGCAACCCTTCCCAAGCATTGGGCTTAGTGGAAGTTAAAAATCCATTCAGTGTAAGAGATAAGACATGTCTGGATTAAGCTTGCAAGACATCTTCATTCTGCCTAGAAAAAAAAAGACAATGAATACAAGTTAAAAACTAGACATGATTATTTTTATCAAGTTCAGTGTCAGCTGTATTGCACCAATACAGATTGGTGTGATTTTATATTACCAACAAACAATGATTTGCACGCATAGAGAGAGATAAAAAGTGGTGGGGTTTACAGATGACAAAGTTTCGGAAATTTTATTTTGTAGCACTTTTACCAGAACTGGCATCTCCTAGATTTAAACGTGGAGGCATCAGAGAACCTATTGACTAAGCATCATTGTTGTTTGTGATTATTATTTAACTTGTATTTCACCTCATCATAACCTCAAATTCATTGATTATTATCTTACACATTCTAATTTACTTTGTATATCACTGTAATAATCTAATAAACAAAGATGATATTTACTTACCATCATTTATTTTCAATAGATTATTCTCTCAGATTTTAGTCCAGAGCACCAACACTACATAATGTACTTGCAGCTGGCAGCAGCAGTGGGTTGACTGATTATTACTTTGTGGTAGCCTCAAAGTAGCCTGTGGTTTGTGGGATTAGTACTAGTGTACTGCTTGGGTGTAACTCTCAGTACAACAGTAAGTAGCCTGTGGTTTGTGGGATTAGTACCAGTGTACTGCTGGGTGTAACTCTCAGTACAACAGTAAGTAGCCTGTGGTTTGTGGGATTAGTACCAGTGTACTGCTTGGGTGTAACTCTCAGTACAACAGTAAGTAGCCTGTGGTTTGTGGGATTAATACCAGTGTACTGCTTGGGTGTAACTCTCAGTACAACAGTAAGTAGCCTGTGGTTTGTGGGATTAGTACCAGTGTACTGCTGGGGTGTAACTCTCAGTACAACAGTAAGTAGCCTGTGGTTTGTGGGATTAGTACCAGTGTACTGCTTGGGTGTAACTCTCAGTACAACAGTAAGTAGCCTGTGGTTTGTGGGATTAGTACCAGTGTACTGCTTGGGTGTAACTCTCAGTACAACAGTAAGTAGCCTGTGGTTTGTGGGATTAGTACCAGTGTACTGCTGGGGTGTAACTCTCAGTACAACAGTAAGTAGCCTGTGGTTTGTGGGATTAGTACCAGTGTACTGCTGGGTGTAACTCTCAGTAGTAAGTAGCCTGTGGTTTGTGGGATTCCAGTGTACTGCTGGGTCTAACTCTCAGTACAACAGTAAGTAGTCTGTGGTTTGTGGGATTAGCCAGTGTACTGCTTGGGTGTAACTCTCAGTACAACAGTAAGTAGCCTGTGGTTTGTGGGATTAGTACCAGTGTACTGCTTGGGTGTAACTCTCAGTACAACAGTAAGTAGCCTGTGGTCTGTGGGATTAGTACCAGTGTACTGCTGGGTGTAACTCTCAGTACAACAGTAAGTAGTCTGTGGTTTGTGGGATTAGTACCAGTGTACTGCTTGGGTGTAACTCTCAGTACAACAACAGTTTGATGCTTCTTTCAATCTTCCAGAGGCTGCCATCTTCAAGGATCTGCTATTGATCTGCTATTGTGTGTTAAAATGACTGACAGATAAATAAACTGAATACTATAACCCTCTCACGCATGCGTTGAGGATAAATTAATAAAATAATAGTATAAAATTAAAATAAATAGTAAATAAATACATAATAAATAAACAAGTAATTAAATATAAAATTAACAATCAGAAACTACAAATAAATAAGAACCCTGGCTAATCATATGCCTGTATGTGTAGCTGTATAGCACTATGTGTGCACACCACTTAATTAAACACCCACACCCACACCCAAAATGCCTTGAAGTCAAGCACATAATATTGTTTAAACTAATCTTAAACTGCTTATTACTGTCTCAGCTCACATGTTTCTAACAATGGCATAGTTACACTGTTAAGAGGGAAGGCATTTCAGTTCATTGCAACATCTAGAGTTTCACACTTTTTAAAGTCTATTTTATCTCACCTGCATTGGAAGTGAAGTGAAGCTGTTAGTACCAGATGAAGCTCTTCTTTCCGAGTCAGGCATGGGTGGTTGACTTTGCCACAAAACAGCATACCTGCAGGGGGAGACGAGAACATTGACCATTCAAGTAAACAACAGTGTGTGTGTGTGTGTGCATATGTGCATGTGTATGTGTGTGCATATGTGCGTGTGTGTTGTATGATATCTTATACTCTACATCAAACAATCCTATGCATTACCCATTATTCAAGGCATCACTTATTAATAGTCAGTGATCCAATTATTAGTTTTGATAAATGTCTTGAGTTATGCAATAGTTGATTTATTGACAGGATGGACTTAAACAAGTGCTGAGTCAACAGAAAGGACAGCCAGTCAATTGACCAATGTAGACTTGACAGGAAGGAGAGTCGGACAACTGGAACATGCGTTTAAAGGAACTGATGGACAAGTGGTTATAAGAAAGCACATTACAGGGATTCATACTGAACTTTTTGCTACGTTTAGGGAGAGAGGGATGGGGGAAATAAATTTAGGGGGGGAGGGGGGAAATCCCGGGGCTCTCATACTCTGTAATGAAACCTTGCATTAAATAATAATATACAAAAAACAACACATCAATTAAAATCAATAAATAAAAATTTAATAAAGAATAAACAAATAAATAATAAAATAAATAAATGAATAGTAAAATAAATAAATGAATAGTAAAATAAATAAATTAAAAAAAATATATATATATACACTAGATAAACTAAATAAATAACAAAGTAATTAAAATAAATAAAAATTAAATAAATAGTAAACAAAAAATAAATAGAAAAAGTAAATAAATAACAATAAATAGGAAATAACAAAAATAGTATAGAAATAAATAAATAGTAAATAAATAAATGAAAACTAAATAGTAAATATTAAAATCATTAAACATAAATAATATAACTAAATAATATATATAAAATTAATTAAAATAAAAATATATACGATGTGAAAATAAATATAATAAAATAAATTTAAAAGTATATAAAATAAATACAATAAATAAATTATAAGTAAATATATGATAAAATAAAGGAATAATAACTTAATACACAAATAATAAATACATAAAATATAATAAATCAATAATTTAACATCAGAAACCTCGCTAATTAAATATTCTATAAACATGTCCAGACAGTCTGACAAGTGACAGGAGCTGAATTGATAGGACAAACAGTCTGACAAGTGACAGGAGAGGAATTGATAGGACAAACAGTCAGACAATAATTACATCATTTTCTGCAGCAGATTTGATGAGTTCTAGCATGTAATGTGAGGAATGATCATCTAGCATCAACAATAGTGGGCGACTTAATATCACATGTCGTAAAAAATGATTAAAAAAACAATTAGGAAAGAGCTCTTGGTCCATCCAGCCAGAATCAGACATGCCATACAATGTTACAGGAACTTCACCTGCACATAGATCAGGATTGAAGTGTTTTCCTGTAAAAACCATGGGTGGAATGGTCTGACCAGTAGCATTGCAACAGCCAAGAATAGTGTGGGGCCGCCCTCCAAGGAAGATGGAAGAGGAGAGAGACAGACTTCTAGAGAAGACAAAGAGTCATAGAATAGAACGTTTAGAGTAGTTGGTGTATCATTCAGTTGTGTGTCATGTCAGAGTTTAGTTCAATGTATCATAAGTATGTATTGTATCAGCCGTGCCCGGTGGGTAAAGTACTCCCCGGAAGCGGGTTCTTGAACGTGCGCAGTTCTGGACTTAAAAGAGCTGCGTAGCGTACATTACGTCAGTCTAGTCTTAGTTTAAGAATTAATCATTTTAAGAGTGAATTGAGTGTCTGTTAAGGATCGGCTTAGCTGTACCCTGGACCTCGGTGAGCTACTGGACTCTGGTGGCAGTGATACCATCCCTTAGCCGGACGGGTCTCGATTCGTGGAGTGTCTGCGTTTCCCTTCGAGCTTTCGGGATAACCCTTTCTGTCTGCCTACCGCGGAACGTTCGGGATTAAAACCCCGAGCAACCCCACAAATAGTAATTTGTGTTTTGTAGTAGTCTGATATTACCTTAGTCCGGTGTACACTGGGAATGGGTCTGGGGACATGGCCATACCAAATTTGTTCTGCCGCACATATATTGCGGCGGTCAATTGCTGTGAGCAAATTACAGGGAATAGCCCTCCTCAACCACAAATAGAAATTCTTGTGCGTGTCAGCCACCCTTTCCAACGCTAAGTTTAGTAATCATGACTAATTGCGGTAGAAATTCAGGTATAAAGGAGGTAGGGCACTCACCACGTCCACATTCCTCCAGAACAAATTTGGTACGGCCATGTCCCCAGACCCTCGGCGTGCTTTGCGCGCTACGTGGGTCTGGCTACGCCAGACTAATGTTACCTGTCAAATCTTTTTGGCACCCCTGGTTGCAATAACATGACGAAGTTAATGCTCAAGGGGCATTCCTGATTCATCACAATTGTATATTTGGGATTGCTTATACATTGTCTGACAGTATCTTGTTGGCAGTGCACAATGATCCATCACCTCTCTTGTCTGGTAGCATCTTGTTGGTAGTGCACAATGATCCATCACCTCTCTTGTATGGTAGCATCTTGTTGACAGTGCACAATGATCCATCACTTCTCTTGTCTGACAGTATCTTGTTGGCAGTGTACAATGATCCATCACCTCTCTTGTCTGACAGTATCTTGCTGGCAGTATACAATGATCCATCACCTCTTTTGTCTGACAGTATCTTGTTGGCAGTGCACAATGATCCATCACTTCTCTTGTCTGACAGTATCTTGCTGGCAGTGTACAATGATCCATCACCTCTCTTGTCTGACAGTATCTTACTGGCAGTGTACAATGATCCATCACCTCTCTGTCTGACAGTATCTTGCTGGCAGTGTACAATGATCCATCACCTCTCTTGTCTGACAGTATCTTGTTGGCAGTGCACAATGATCCATCACCTCTCTGTCTGACAGTATCTTGTTGGCAGTGTACAATGATGCATCACTTCTCTTGTCTGGTAGCATCTTGTTGGCAGTGCACAATGATCCATCACCTCTCTTGTATGGTAGCATCTTGTTGACAGTGCACAATGATCCATCACTTCTCTTGTCTGACAGTATCTTGTTGGCAGTGTACAATGATCCATCACCTCTCTTGTCTGACAGTATCTTGCTGGCAGTATACAATGATCCATCACCTCTTTTGTCTGACAGTATCTTGTTGGCAGTGCACAATGATCCATCACTTCTCTTGTCTGACAGTATCTTGCTGGCAGTGTACAATGATCCATCACCTCTCTTGTCTGACAGTATCTTACTGGCAGTGTACAATGATCCATCACCTCTCTGTCTGACAGTATCTTGCTGGCAGTGTACAATGATCCATCACCTCTCTTGTCTGACAGTATCTTGTTGGCAGTGCACAATGATCCATCACCTCTCTGTCTGACAGTATCTTGTTGGCAGTGTACAATGATGCATCACTTCTCTTGTCTGGTAGCATCTTGTTGGCAGTGTATGTTGATCTATCACCTCTCTTGTCTGACAATCCACTCCTGATGAGCTGAGGAGAAGTCTTCAAAGTATTAGTCATCAAAGTATCACCCTATATGTACCAACTTCTATTGTCATGGCAAGTAGGAACATACTAGGGAGCTTTACTGGCAGGAAAAGGACAGGTGTCACAGTAAATACTGTCGCCCGGAAATTCTGTCGCAGCGGCGGCAAAATTTACTAGTAAAAAGTGTCGCTCCCGGTAAATTTTGTCGCTTGTAGAAAGCGGTGACATTTAGTTCCTAGTATTTTGTCCAGCATGGATCAGCAAGGATATGATCTCCTTTATGAGTATATAAGAAGGAACGAATTTCCCACTACTATAAGTAAGAACAATAGAGATTCCTTGCGTAGGAAGAGCAAACAATTTGAAGTTATGGTGGATGGACTGTTATATTTCAAAGACAAGAAGAACAACAAGAAATTAAAGGTTAGTCAAGTGCTATTTATTGAGCTAGCTACATTGATCCTTTAGTTATTATTCCAAAATTTGTAAGGTTGTGCCCCAGTCGCAAAAGCAGGCAGTGATCGAAGTCTGCCATTATTAAAAAGTATTGCCAGTCCTGCAACAAGTGCCAGAGAGCCAACAGGCAAGTTATTCATGTGTTTCAAGTGACATATCAATACCAAATACAAATCCATGATTGTCACAATGGATTGTGAATTATTGACTAGTAATTGTTTAAAGGCTGCTTGATTTACGTACTTTTATATACTATTGGGTCCATACCATTAACCTGCAACTATCACACCTCTAAGGCCATGATCAACACCTCTATTTCTTATTCATAACCTCCACGTCTGTAAATTACCTAGCTACATTAGCTCTTTACCAACTCTTTACCATCTCGTTTGGATGAATGACTAGATACTAAACAATAAAGATAGCGCATGTCACAGCAGAACTTCATTTCACTGTACTGTTACTTTTTAATATACTAGAAGATATTACTAAGCCCTTGTCAAGTCATAATTAGAGTGCCAGAACTGAAAGTGAGAGCTGGTAGCAAATGTATCTTAGTATAATATATGTACACAGAGTTGTACTTCTAGATTTTGGTTACTTAATTATATAGGTATATATTTTACACATTCATACTCCTATATTTATGCAGAAAGTTTGATAAATTTACAGCAGAGCTACATCCAATTCCTGTGAAAAATGAGGTTTGGGATACAATAGGAGTAGATTTGATTGGGCCACTTCCAGTAACACCGAGAGGAAACAAGTACATCCTGACAGTTTCTTGTTTCTTTTCTAAGTGGCCTGAAGCTACTCCACTTCCTAACAAAAATGCTACAGGAGTGGCAGAATTTTTGTTTAAATGCTGGTTGTTGTAATGTAAAGATAACGGATCAGGGAAGAGAATTCGTAAATCAAGTAAGAGATTATGCTTTCATTTTGTAACTATGGTTAAAAATAATACTTTTGCTAAAGGTCAATGATGAGTTGTGCCGACTTACAGGAGTAGAGAGTCGATTAACAAGTGCATATCACCCTCAATCTAATGGCTTAGATGAGAGGTTCAACCAAACTTTGCAGCGGCAGTTGTTAAATTACATTGATGATAAACAAGATGATTGGGATTTGTATCTTGATGCTATTTTGTTTTCGTATCGAGTGTCTCAACAAGCTAGCACTAAGTATTCCTGGTAAGGATCCGAGTCAGTGTAATTTTGATCAAGCAAAGATGAGGGAGCATTTATATAAATGCTTTTCTGGGAGAAAATTACTAGAACATAGCAACATTGATTAAAAACAACATCCAGAGTTCGACTGATGACATTGCAGTACACTGCTATTGCAGAATGCCTGAACTTACGGATGTTCCAATGATTGAATGTAGCAGTTGCTTCAAATGGTTTCATGTAGCATGCTGAATTGGACACTAGGTGGTGTTGTCAAGTGTCAGTAAACTTTTTTTTAATGATTCCTGTATTGATGTTATCATACTTTTTTGTATAAATGCATTGTAAAAAATGATTTAAATAGAGGATTTATAATTAAATCAAAGTTGGTACAATAATTGGGTGATATATAAAGTAACTAGCAAAACAAATGAATAAATTAACGAGACCATAAAAATTAACGAGCATGGCAACACAGCCCAAGAGGGCCAAAGCACTTGCCTACTGCATTGTGGCTACTGTAGAAATAATTATTCACTAGATTTCTTGGCTAGACAACGCCTCAAAGAGAGGGAGCTTGAGCCATTCATTTATTGCAATGCCTAATGGTCACGAGTTGTCTTTTTATATTATATTATTGCAGGACATGAATCTCAGCATATATAATGGGCAGGGTTTCATATAGAGTGGGGGGGATGCCTTGTAATTTTCCCCCTCCTCCAGAGAAACTTTCCTCCCCCAGAAAAAATTATTCCCTCCCCATTGAACATTAGTATTTGTATATTTATATTGCTCAATTTCAACTGAGACTGTCTTGATAAAGTTTTTTGTTGTTCCTCTGATAAAATTCTGTTAATGTTATTTTTTTTTCTTAGGAATCACACAAGCTATTCAGTGTAGTTTTAATATTTGGGTTTTTCCCCATCTCCCAGAAAATCCTGTATGAAATGCTGGTGGGGAGTGTGTTAGGCATAGATAAAGCCTGATCAGATCCTAAATAGTAGCTAAAAATAATGAGAGATTTTCTAGAATACAGTTCAGTTAATGCTACCACCTGCTCCTACTCCTTATCCTCTGACTTTTCGAAGCAACACTATTTCCTTAGGAAATTTCGTCGCCGCGACAGAATTTCCGGGCGACAGTATTTACTGTGACACCGGCAACAACAGAGGCTAATATTCAACTATCATCATTGAACCAGCTTATTTTCTAGTTATCATACTATTGCTGTTAAGCTTGTAGTCAGGTTTTGTGGCAGTGATTTTGGAGGCTTTCTTTACTCAATTCAATGTGGAAATTACTATAGATAACAGCACTTTAAAAGTACTGTCACGCCCCTTTACAGAATGAGAACAGATAGTATTAATGACAATGGTAGGTTTATAAGCCTTTGTAGGGTTCTTTCCATACCACCAAAAAACAAAGTTTTGTCACCCGCACTTTATTTTGTATTTGGCAGGCTGTGCCACTCGCTGCCAAAGTCTGCGAGACAGTCCAATACTAGTAGCCCCACCCCCATCCAATACTAGTAGCCCCACCCCCAGACAGAAAAATAGTATAACAAATTAATTTAGTGCAGACTTTACTGAGTTGTACTGTCCTTCTAAAATAAGTTTTGTTGAAGATTGGCTGTTTCTTTATTAGTAGTTAGACATAAATAATAGTCTTCTAGCAAGTTCTCCCAGAGTGGTCTGGTGAAGAAAGAGCTGGGGTTATAATGGGGTATTTTTTGCTACCTCAAATGTTGTTTGTAAGTGTTTCTGTATGGAATGTGGTCTGATAAGGGAGTAGCCTCTCTTCTGTGTGACTAACAATTAGACAGCAGCCTGTGTCCTGTGATGTTGCTGCAATTTGTAGCTCGCTATCTTTCATCTTCACTGTAAATGAACTTCCATTGTTGAAGGAGCAAGTATTGTGCCACAGCCGTGTGGGATGATGTCCGCCCCTTTAGTGAGAATTGATACAAATTGGAGGCAGTCGCACCAGTAAACTGTATAATCAATTGATACAATTATGTTTGTTTGATAGCATATTTCATATCTCAGCTGCAACCGAAGATGCCACACATAACTAGCGAGTTATTTGAGCTTCTCAAAGAAACTCTTCTTGAATATAACTTATACGGTATGGCCATGTCACCTGACCCTATGAGTAGTGGTTCAATAAAGTACCAATAAGTACCATACAATAATACAGGGTAGTGCTTGGTAAAGGGTCTGGCTACACCAGACTACAAGCAGTGTTGTTTTGGTTTAGAGATTCCAGGTTTTCTTAGTTTTAGTTATTCATACTAAAAAAATGTCTTGAATGCTTAGTTTTAGTTTTTTCCCCAAATTCTCCCTGAAGATTTAGTTAGTTTTTAGCATTTCTTCAATATCATGTAGAAGATTTAGTTAGTTATTCTATCAATTGACTTAGTTTTGGTTAATTTA
>WLWD01000612.1_pt1 | contig 48915 bp, 39 predicted proteins | sample 6712731 | NCBI WGS metagenome assembly WLWD01 (sample SAMN12718690, study PRJNA576275) | sponge metagenome | isolation source: marine sponge | host: Mycale hentscheli | place: New Zealand: South Island, Marlborough, Capsize Point | collected 2014-11-01 | reverse complement strand
ACTAAGCAAGAGCAATAGCTTAGTTCAGTTGCAGCTGAAATCATGAAGAGACAGAGTCAGTCAGGATATCTAAGATCATTTTTCAAGAAACGTGCCATTCAAGAAGAAGGTAGTCAATTTTCATCACATGCTGCTCATCCAATCCAGTCCTGTATTATTATAGGTCTGCAATCAGCAGAAATTCAAAGTTCAGATTGTGAGAATGATTTAGCAAGTTCATTATCAACTGTAGAGCAGCCTGAGGTGTCCTTGACTGGAACCAATGAAGATCATGGACCATACGATATTGGCAGTTTATTTGATCCAAGTAAGTCAATGGATGATATCATCACTTCAATCGAAAACTTTCAAATGGTACAAAGTATTCATTGCATGTCAAACCTCTCTACATTGTCACATGGTGTTAACAGAAAATTCAATGATACTTGGTTGAAAAAATATCCATGGCTATTGTACAGCCAAAGTTAAATGGTGTCTTTTGTGGTCTGTTTCTCGTTGATTGCCAGCGAAAAGATAAAGGTTATTTCGTGAACAAACCATTTTCCAACTGGACCAAAATTTGTGCTTCGTTGAGTAACCATCACGATTGTCTCCAAATAGCAGATGCAATGAAATCCACCACTGAAAAGTCAGACATGCGAGTAAATGTAATGTCCAGTAATGCACTCCAGAAAAAGATTGATGAGAACAGGCACATACTGAGGCAAATGGTTCGAGCTGTTGTATTATTAGGAAAGCAAGGAATAGCATTTCGTGGTAAGATTGAGAATATCACCTCTACCAAAAACCCAGGAAATTGTTTAGCATTACTTAAATTTTATGCTGAGACGGATACCATTTTATTCAACCATCTCTATCATACAAGGCTAAAAATGCTATACACTTGTCTCCTACTACGCAAAATGAAATTATTAATATTATAGGGTATGACATAATTCTTGCAAATATTATCTCAGAAGCGAAGCAAGCTAATTATTTCTCTGTTCTTGCGGATGAACTTTCGTGTCGCAATACGGAGTACTTACCCATATGTATTCGCTTTGTCTATAGTCTTGGTGATAATGAGAGAAGATTTCTTGTCATTTATAAAGTTGGATCGAGTTCGAGCTGTCGATATTGCAAGTGCTATCATTCGAACTTTGGAAGAGTTTGGCTTGTCACTCGATGGTTTGCGTGGCCAGGGGTATGATGGAGCTAGTACAATGAGTGGACAGAAAACTGGTGTACAGGCACGAATTAAAGAAAGCAGCCAAAAGCTTGTATAGCATTGTGCTGGTCATTCATTTAATTTAGCAATGTTAGATTCTGGCACTGTCCCACCAATCAGAAATTGTGTTGATATAATCAAAGCGTTTACTCTGTGGGTTAAGCATTCAGCTAAACGAGAGGGACTGTTCAAGAAAATTATAGAAAAGAGGTCCCAAATTGGAACCAAGCAGCAATCTTTGCTGAATGTTTGTGTTACAAGATGGGTTGAAAATATTGATGGATGGGAGCGTTTTTCACAATATCATCCTTTTCTCATTGAGATTTGTGAAGTAATTATATATGGCAATAGTGAGTTTGAAAGTTACAATGATGGGTGGAATGCTGAGGACAAGAAAAACTCTTTAGCACATCTGAAAGCATTAGAGTCATTTGAATTTGCTTATTCTTTAGTTACTATTTTTAGGTCCCTTCTTTATGTTAAAAGTGCTGTAATTAGTTTGCAAGGACCATCCAATGACCTTATCTCTGGCATAAGTAAAGTTAAGGAGTGTTGTAAAGATCTGCAAGAAAGAGAAAATATTGAGCAATACACCCTACGTATCTTTCAGCATTCTTCACGGTTAGCAAATAAGTCTCAAATATCAATTTCAATGCCACGCATAACTCAGAGACAACAGCATCGTTTTAACCCTCGCAGTAGCTCAGTAGAAGAATACTTTAAGCAGACTATAGCAATCCCTTTTCTCGACTATCTGACCAGTATTGCTACTAGGTTTGATAAACATACTACACAAGTAGCTGCTTTACAAAGCCTCTTGCCTGCATACTTGGAAACAACTTCATCACTTGATGATATTCGACCCACTATTGCCTTCTATTCTGAGGATCTCCCAATGTTGAGATTATTGATGAAGAGCTTCATCGTTGGAAATCAAAATGGTTGCATATCCCTCAAAATGATCGCCCTAAATCCTTGAGTGAGACATTGAAAGAATGTGATGCAAATGCTCTGCCTAACATTTTCACATTATTGAAACTATTTGCCACTCTTCCCTTAAGTTCGTGTTCTTGTGAACGCTCAGGATCATCTCTTCGTAGGCTTCACAACTATTTACGTGCTACACAAACTGAAGACTGTCTGCGCTAGCTCTAATCAACATCAAATATATAATGGAAATAGACATTGATAGTGTTTGTAAACTATACCTAAACAAACATCCACGTAAAATAGAATGTGATAGTCTACCCTCCGACAGTTTGGAGACTGTAATTCATACATATGAGTTATTTAATGCTGATAACTTATTAAATACTAGTGATATGCTTCAGCACAAATGGAGAGCGAGTTAGTCTGACTGAAATTTAAATGTTAGCAGATAATACTTTTTGTTAGTTTAATATTTTTGTTTAGTTTATTACTATTCTTTAGCAACACAATACGTTTATACATACTTGTTCACTGGATATGCCAGCACAAGCCATTCGTTATACTCTTTCCGTGACTTGACTAATAGGCAAAGGATTTTCAAGGGGTAAGCAATTAAATTTCCAGGGAATATACCGGCAAGTATCGATAAACTAACTGTTTAAGTATAAGCTAGTCGCCTTTACAAAGTAGCTTCCTTCAAAATGCTCTATTGTACCAGAGCTCTAATAGATATAGCATTATGGGGTATTCTCTGTAACGCACAATACCTTCACACAACTGGACATACCTACACAAGACTTATCTTTGTGGTTAGTTTAGTGGACAAAGTTTTCATGTAAATACTTTTGCATAAGGCATAATAACCATGAGAAATAGCGCATTAACTTAACAACCTCCACTAACTTCGGTGAAAACTGCAATTAAAACTTACTAGCACGAACAGATAGAACATTAGTTCGCTTAGTCAATATCATTGCCCGTAGGATATATTCGTTAAAAATCAACGAGCGTCTCATATAACTTCACAAAAAAATAGATTCAGTAAAAGTTTCTTAATGCCATAACAATAATAGGGGCATGTTTCTATTGTCTGAAGGTAATTTCTTTGCTTTCTATATTTTCTTAATTTCTTTTGTCACATCTAGTGGGAGAAGAAATTGGCAGCATATCGATGTGTACATGCACAGTCTGATTCCTAGACTTTTAATAGTGGAGGAAGATTCTTCAGCTAATATTTATTGTGGCAGTTATTCCCCAGCTATGAATTGGACCTACTTGAATATTTCATTAGGCTGGGATCATTCTGAACATCATCCTGTTTTAAGCAAACACAGTAAAGAGTGGAAACAACTAAGACTAAATGATTTAAAAGAAGGTGACTCGGGCTTTTATAGTTGCAGAGGAAGAGATAATGGTCAATTTTTTGAACTATATTCCTTGGTTACTGTAATCAGAAAACATGGAGTGTTGCACTACCTCCAATATCACGGTAGTATTTCGCCTAACTGGGTAGAAGTTTCCAAGAACAGTACAGTTACTCTTACCTGCTACAGCAGTAATCCAGTCGAGTGGTACGGTGTTCACTTAAATAGTCAAAATAAATACATCGGTGAGTATACTCTCACTTTATTTAATCTGAAAGGGAAACATAGCGGCGAATACATTTGCAGGGGTTGTTATGCAGATATCCGAACCCAAATGTTCCATGCTACCTCTAGAATTGTTGTGGACGGTATCGTCACTAGAAAAAATGAATCTTTCTATTTTTAGCAAATATGAAAGAATGCTGGATACAGGTATTTTCTCATAAGAATTTAGTTAAGAATTTAGTTTATAAAAACATTGTACTAAAAAGAAAAATGGTTATTCACTTATAACTAATAATTTAGAAGCTATAACATTTATACCAACTAGATATAGGCTCTAGTGAGCACTTTAGGCTTAATCTGTGGTACAAAAATGTGTTGAAAACATGGAATTTTAGAAGATTTGTGGCAGCAAGAGTGTGAAGTGTACAGTTATATCAGAGCTAAGTGCATATATTAAAAGAACCAAGTCATTAGTAGATTCTGGTGAGTAAGACTACTATAATTGCAACCCTGGGAATCTTAGCAGGCTGAGAATGGTAGCTATTCACTCCGTCACCCTCCCAGTTCTCGGAGACAATTTTAGGTCTTACAATAAACTTGAAAGTCACAGAAGAGACGGTCTGGTCATGCGCAGTCTCAGTTAAATAAGAGTTCATTGCGCATGCTCAGTCTTACACAAATTGAACAGTAAACTTAACAACACACAGGAAATACTTAGCTAGTTACCGAACAAAACCAAGCCCCACTGATAACACACTCCTTTTGATAACTAATAATTTAGAAGCTATAACATTTATACCAACTAAGTAGTGATATAGGCTCTAGTTCCTGACGTTAAAGTCCACCGTGATGTTTCTCTCCTGTAGACGCCCTTAGCAGAGTCTACCCGAGTAGTTTGCCAGCTGTTCCCGTGGTATCTTTACGTATTCCAAACTCCAATTATGAAAGGCTGCTCCACTGGCCAAGTGTCTTAATAACCGCATCCTCTATACCTCTCTCCGCTGCTGTGGTGGCGGCACCTATCCTGAAGCTGTGGCCACAGTACTTGCTCTGGTCTAGACCCGCTTTATCCAACACTTGTCTCAACTCTGTCACCAGCCTCTGCCAGGTGAGGTACCGCCCATCTTGGTATCTGAACAATGGTCCCTCCTGTCCGCTCCCGACAGCCAGGTACGCCAGGACTGCTGCTACAGGGCATATCGCAGTGCCTGTCTTCCCCAGGTACAGGTGAATACCTTGTCTAAATGGGTCGGTCTTAGACTGTTTCAGGAAGACCTGCAGGACCCTGGGGTTAGCCTGGTTGTGTACAGCAATGTCTGACCTCGTTAGGTGCACTGACGGGTCAAATTCGTGGTCGCTGACCGAGACAGCATGCTGCCCAGAGCATCGCCTTGTCTGGCTCTCTGCTCTCACCCTCCCAGATTGACTTGATTCTCCGGAGAATCGCTGGAGAGACTGGCAACCTCTCTCACTTTCTCACTCCCGCCTCTGCTTCGCAACGTTTCACTCCTCTCAGTGTATACTCTAGCCGGTGCAGCCTGTTGTCAAACGGGTCAGGCATTTTCTCTCTGATGTGTAGGTACCGCACCCCCGATAGGTAGCACTTTATCGTTTTGTGTTTCAGCCTCTCGGTAGCCAGCTGGGCCACAAACCGGCACAGACACTGCTCTGTGGTTGGAATTGGTCGTGCTCCCTCTGACCGGCAGAACGCCAGGTTCCTTCTCTGTGCACTATCGTAACTCCTCAGTGTTGCAGCCGCCAGGCCCTTCACAAAGTAGTGACGAGCAACTCTGTCCAGCTCGTTTCGGTCCAGTCCGGCTGACTCCTCACCAGTGTTTGGAGTACCGTGGCTGGTATGGTGGTTGGATACTGGCTCGCTTGAGGCACCTGCATACAAAATTGGGGGTAATTATTCCGAGAAAGGACATCCGCTTCCCCATTGTCCCTCCCCGGGATGTGCTCCGCCCACAGGGTAATATTGTGGTACGCCAGGAAGAAGAAGAGGCTTCTCATCAGATGCATCGCCTTGCTCCTTCCCGAGTTCAGTACCGCACTGTAGCCGCATTATCACAAAGGCGCCTGACGGTCTTTCCCTTCCAGTGCTGTCCCCACACCGCTGCCCCAATCACTATTGGCAGCAGCTCCTTAATCATGATGTTCACTCCTTCCCAAGGTTGGGGCCACTCTAATTGAAACCAGTCTCCGCTGGAGTTAAAGGCTCCATATCCCCACGAACCAGACGCATCTGAGGTCAAGGTGATATCTCGTCTACCTCTCCTCGCACCTGCCATCATACTCTGCCCGTCCCACTTTGGCAGGAAGTAGAACTACCACTGTAAGTCAGACCTAAAGCCTTTGTTAAACCTGATGCGGTGGTGTGGCTCTTTAGCAACCGCTAACAGCTCGATCATTTGGCGCAAGAAGCTCCTGCCTGGTCTCACAGCACTACATGCGTGTTGAAGCTGGCCAATCAACGATTGCAGCTCTCGCTAGGTGCTGCATCTCCTACCCTTCCACAACCTGATCTCTCTCTCTGAAGTCTCTCCAGCTTATCGATTGGGAGCCGCACTGTGAGGTTCTCCGTATCTAGCTCCATGCCGAGGAAGGTTAAAGTGGTGGCTGGACCTTCAGTCTTGTGCTCTGCAATAGGCACGCCCAGCCTCTGGCACAAACCTAATGCAATCTCGAGCTCTCTCTCTCCTCCATGTGGGTCAGGTGAGCCTATTATCAGGAAATTGTCCAGGTAGTGGATAGCTTCCACTCCTGCCTCAATCACGATCCATAGCAGCGCATCTGCTATGGCGTTAAAGATTTTCGGAGCCGATCTCATCCCGAATGGCAGCACTGTGTCGATATGCAAGACACCTCTCCACCTCATCCTTAACAGGTGTCTGTCCTCTGGGTGTACGGGCACAGTTCGGTAGGCACCCTCGACATCAAATTTTGCGAGCCTGGCACCTGCGCCCCGTCTCAATATTCTCTGCACCGCCCTGTCTACAGATGTGTAGGATAGGGAGTACAACTCCAGCTCTACACCGTCATTGATACTGTGCCCTTTTGGGAATGACAGGTCCACTATCAATCGCCACTTTCCCGGCTGGTGTCTCTTCTGGATTACTCCGAATCTGTTAATTTGATCCGGCTGAGAACCCGGTGTCTCCGCTACAACATCACTGTACCTGTGGCCTTCTCTTTGGCCAGGTACTCGTCAACCACTGCTGGGTTGACCTCCGCCGATTTCATGTTCTTTGAAGCTGGTTTGTACATTTTCGCCCCGTACTCGAACCCGATGTGAAACCCTGGCTCAGTAGCTCACAAATGTTTTGTCTGTGTGAGTTCTCAGTGCCGCTTCCCACGCCTCTACCCGCATTGGTGTGGTCACTCTGCACCACTCTACTGGTGTCACCTGACCTCCAACTGGCCTCCTCTCCTCGAACGCAAGCAAGTGCCTTGTGTAAGGGTACCTCCTACAACCTACATCACATCACACGTGGTGTTCAGGCTTGAGCCTTCGCCCCCTGCACATTGCGTTATTGTTGAAGTTCGTCGATGTTCGTCATTCGTCGAAGTTCGTCAATATTCGCCCGTTCTTCAAAACTTGTTTATATTGCTATGACATTTTAGTTCTGTTTTATTATTAACTTTTCACTCATTTCACTACTTGTGTGCTTCACTTGCAGCTCATCTATATCAGAACTTTGTATCTTCTTTAATAACTATATTGGTATTTCACTATTTCTTATTGGTTAATCTTGTTATTCCTTTACAATCAAGGTATACATTGGCGATACTGTCTCGTAGGCAAGACAGTATCAAAGAAGGGTCTAATACGGCAGCAGAGATTTACGACCTCTTGCCTACGTATTGGTTGGGAAAGAGGCAGGGAAACGTTCAACTTAGAAGATCACGCCCTTTACTTAGGACTTCGTCGTTCAAACACTCGCTAGTGAGTCTTGCCTCGGTCAGGTTGGCCGAGCCCGTTTGTTCGAGGTCTGTGAATACTTCACCGGGACAAAGGCTTCCACTTGCTAGGCAGTCCCGTTCAGGTGGTGTGTCATTTAACCCCCTCTTGCCATCAATTCCTCGCACTGCCCAATATTGTTATTGATATTATTATTACGGTATTATTATTATTATTATTAATTTATTTATTTATTTATTTAATTTTAATTTATTTATTTATTTATTTATTTTTATTATTTTTATTTTTTTTTGCACTTGTTATTACTGATGCTAGTAATGCTATTGACATTAATAGGAATCTCATATTTCATAATCACATGGCAGGGCAACACATCACTATGGATTATGACCCCTCCCCCTCATGATAATTAGATATTCCGTTCTTGTTTCAGAATGATCTCTGGTGGCCACGTGCTCCTACAACTTTTTCACTTTCCCAGGGGCGATTCTGGCATGCCGACCTCCTGTGGCTTCCAAAACACTTCGAGCACACATGCTCAAAGCGGCAGTAAGGCAACGCACAGTTGCCGTCGTTCCATGCAAAACATGCTCCTCGCCTCCGCTGTCGGCCTCTCTCCTCTCTCTCTTTACCAGGCTCTCGCCTCTCCTCTCTCCTGGAGCTCTCCCGGTTTGTATGCTGGGGGCGTAACGCACACTCCTCCTGTGAGTGGTCTGCCAACATGCAGTACCCGCAACTCCGACCCTTGCCTGCATGAGCTGCAAAAGTAGTCAGGTAGAGTGACTGATTCAATTTTGAGAAGTCGGTCCCCTCAAAATCAGTAATCTGCTGGCGAAATGCCGCATCATAGAGTAGCCAGCCTTTCCCCCCACACCTTCTGTACTCCGATACAATCAACGCCTGATAGGCGAGGAGCTCCTTCCATTTCCCCGGGTATTGTGTGCCGACAATTGCCGCATACGCTGAGAAACATTGTACCCAGCTTAGGATGTCTGGTATCTCCCGTCTCCGGGGCTGGGAGGACTCCCCTTCTCCTGTTCCCTTCCTCCTCTCGGCCTCCACATTATCCCGCAGCAGTTCGGCCCATGTCCACGTACTCGCCTTTTAAAATCTTTTTGACTAGTCTGGCCGGAACTGCTGGGAGAGCTTCACTCAGCAGGAATGGTCTCCCCTCTTCCTTCTTGGTGGAGCCACTCTTCTCTTTCCTCTCAGGGACCTCCTCCCCCGCAGTTGACACTCGTGAGGGTATATTACTAGGAACGGTCCTCAAGTCAAGGCGTCTCACCTCCTCTGGCTCCAACGCCTCACCGAGCCTGCCACCTGCAGGAAACATTGAGCCTGATCATGCTACCATGTCACACACTATACTCCCGCCCTTACACTCGGGCTCTCTGGGTCGCTTACCCATCCGTCCACCTTTTTTTTTTTTTTTTTTTTTTTTTTTTTTTTTTTTTATATGTCAATTAATCTCCTCGGGTCGTTAACCTTTCTCATTCCCCTCCTAAGGGCCGCTTACCCTTCACGGGTCATCCACCCTCACAGTTCAGTCCATGGGCCGCTACCCGTTGCCCTGCTCTCCACAGATCGCATACCCTCTTCATGGGTCGCTTACCCTTACGCTCTGTTCCAAGGGTCGCTTACCCTTACACTCCATTCCAGGGTCGCCTACCCTTACACTCCCTTCCCGGGTCGCTTACTCTTACACTCTATTCTGAGGGTCGCTTACCCTTACACTCTATTCCGAGGGTCGCTTACCCTTACACTCTATTCCAAGGGTCGCTTACCCTTACACTCTATTCCAAGGGTCGCTTACCCTTACACTCTATTCCAAGGGTCGCTTACCCTTACACTCTATTCCAAGGGTCGCTTACCGTTACACTCTATTCCAAGGGTCGCTTACCCTTACACTCTATTCGACGGGTCGCTTACCCTTACACTCTATTCCAAGGGTCTCATACCCGTGGTCGCTTACTTATATTTATTTATTTATCTTATTATTTTATTATTTATTATGATTATTATTTTCATCTATTATATAAAACATATCTCGATCGCACTTGCCTTGTTCCTATGTGTCCCTAGTACCTCGCCTACATACCTCTTGACCCCTGCTGGGATTCCTTCTGTCCCTCTCGGTCAGATGACCACTGGGCCCTCCTCCCTCCCCGCTCTCTCGTCCTGGTCCTGATCTCTCGCCTCAGCTGTCTTGTATCGGTGGAAACGCCTCCCTCCGGCGGTTGTTGACTCCCCCGTCCCGGATCCTCCCCTCAGACGCTCTGTCACTCACACTAATGGCGTCGACACCTTGGAATTCTGTGGACCTGTGGTCACCACTTGATTTGGTCTGGTAGCGCCGGAGAAAGAAGATTCTCCTTCCATCCTTGTTGGGTCCCGCCATCGCGACTCTCATCTACTATCTCTCGATATACAGGCGCCAGATCTAGTTGTTCTTTGATGTCGTTCTTTTGGTGCTCAGCCTCAAAGGGACTGTCACACGAGGCGGTTTTCTACTATACTCTGTTCCATGTGTTCTTGGCCGGGGGGGCGCCCATCTTGTCGCCTCCCCAAACCTAATTACACTCCGCTCCATTACACCGCCGTTTAAAACCTCATTGTGTAAGACTGAGCATGCGCAATGAACTCTTATTTAACTGAGACTGCGCATGACCAGACCGTCTCTTCCATGACTTTCAAGTTTATTGTAAGACCTAAAATTGTCTCCGAGAACTGGGAGGGTGACGGAGTGAATAGCTACCATTCTCAGCCTGCTAAGATTCCCAGGGTTGCAATTATAGTAGTCTTACTCACCAGAATCTACTAATGACTTGGTTCTTTTAATATATGCACTTAGCTCTGATATAACTGTACACTTCACACTCTTGCTGCCACAAATCTTCTAAAATTCCATGTTTTCAACACATTTTTGTACCACAGATTAAGCCTAAAGTGCTCACTAGAGCCTATATCACTACTTAGTTGGTATAAATGTTATAGCTTCTAAATTATTAGTTATAAGTGAATAACCATTTTTCTTTTTAGTACAATGTTTTTATAAACTAAATTCTTAACTAAATATGAGAAAATACCTGTATCCAGCATTCTTTCATATTTGCTAAAAATAGAAAGATTCATTTTTTCTAGTGACGATACCGTCCACAACAATTCTAGAGGTAGCATGGAACATTTGGGTTCGGATATCTGCATAACAACCCCTGCAAATGTATTCGCCGCTATGTTTCCCTTTCAGATTAAATAAAGTGAGAGTATACTCACCGATGTATTTATTTTGACTATTTAAGTGAACACCGTACCACTCGACTGGATTACTGCTGTAGCAGGTAAGAGTAACTGTACTGTTCTTGGAAACTTCTACCCAGTTAGGCGAAATACTACCGTGATATTGGAGGTAGTGCAACACTCCATGTTTTCTGATTACAGTAACCAAGGAATATAGTTCAAAAAATTGACCATTATCTCTTCCTCTGCAACTATAAAAGCCCGAGTCACCTTCTTTTAAATCATTTAGTCTTAGTTGTTTCCACTCTTTACTGTGTTTGCTTAAAACAGGATGATGTTCAGAATGATCCCAGCCTAATGAAATATTCAAGTAGGTCCAATTCATAGCTGGGGAATAACTGCCACAATAAATATTAGCTGAAGAATCTTCCTCCACTATTAAAAGTCTAGGAATCAGACTGTGCATGTACACATCGATATGCTGCCAATTTCTTCTCCCACTAGATGTGACAAAAGAAATTAAGAAAATATAGAAAGCAAAGAAATTACCTTCAGACAATAGAAACATGCCCCTATTATTGTTATGGCATTAAGAAACTTTTACTGAATCTATTTTTTTGTGAAGTTATATGAGACGCTCGTTGATTTTTAACGAATATATCCTACGGGCAATGATATTGACTAAGCGAACTAATGTTCTATCTGTTCGTGCTAGTAAGTTTTAATTGCAGTTTTCACCGAAGTTAGTGGAGGTTGTTAAGTTAATGCGCTATTTCTCATGGTTATTATGCCTTATGCAAAAGTATTTACATGAAAACGTTGTCCACTAAACTAACCACAAAGATAAGTCTTGTGTAGGTATGTCCAGTTGTGTGAAGGTATTGTGCGTTACAGAGAATACCCCGTAATGCTATATCTATTAGAGCTCTGGTACAATAGAGCATTTTGAAGGAAGCTACTTTGTAAAGGCGACTAGCTTATACTTAAACAGTTAGTTTATCGATACTTGCCGGTATATTCCCTGGAAATTTAATTGCTTACCCCTTGAAAATCCTTTGCCTATTAGTCAAGTCACGGAAAGAGTATAACGAATGGCTTGTGCTGGTATATCCAGTCAACAAGTATGTATAAACGTATTGTGTTGCTAAAGAATAGCAATAAACTAAACAAAAATATTAAACTAACAAAAAGTATTATCTGCTAACATTCACATTTAAATTTCAGTCAGACTAACTCGCTCCCCATTTGTGCTGAAGCATATCACTAGTATTTAATAAGTTATCAGCATTAAATAACTCATATGTATGAATTACAGTCTCCAAACTGTCGGAGGGTAGACTATCACATTCTATTTTACGTGGATGTTTGTTTAGGTATAGTTTACAAACACTAACAATGTCTATTTCCATTTCATATTTGATGTTGATTAGAGCTAGCGCAGACACTCTTCAGTTTGTGTAGCACGTAAATAGTTGTGAAGCCTAAGATTCCCGGGGTTGACACAGGAGGACTGGTGGCAGCGTACCTTTAACCCAGGAGGCCTGCATTTGACTGAGCAACGATCCGTGCCAGCCAGCACTCTTTGCACACAGTAGCTAGGCCCACGAACAAGTCACAGTTCAGATCTTGGCATACTATTCAGCGGAACAAGCGCAATGAGCTATTGCTGTACACTGAGTTCAGGAAATATCTAAGTCTTCGAGATTTAATAAGCGCATACAAAGACCCTTCCTGCTACCACCGCGTGTGAGTACTCTTTTCTAATAATGAGCTTCTACTTACTATGGAATTCAGTGATTCAGCTACATTTTATTGCAGGGTATTAGGATTTGAGGGAATCAGCAGGTGCACAAAGAAGCGCAAACATCATAAAAAAAAGAGACAAAAATGTAATGGAATACACTGAGATACAAGAGGAGATACAAAAGCTTGTACTGTAGAGCAGGTAATATACATACTATAACTTCGAAGGTAGACAATGCTGACACATCCATTCATCTGTGGGTTCATCATCAAGTCCTACACATTCTCTAAAAAAGAACATGTTTAGCCTTCCATGGTTAAAAAAAAAAAGACAAACGCTCACCAATGAAACCAGTTGTTATAGTGTGGTAGATTAGTGATATTTCATGAACTTGGCAGACAAAAGCACATAATTTTTTTACAGCTGTATGACATCATTAGAAGCAAAAGACTACCAGCTGCAAATTTTTTGGTAGATGGTATGATTTTTACGGCAAAATATGTTTAAATAATAGGAAAATAATCATATTTTGAAAGTTTGCATTATTTTATTAATCAAGATAGCACTTAAAACATTATAAAAATTTAACATAGCACAAAATATATAACCAAATTGTGTTTTGTAGCAAAACAAGGAATGGATATGTTATATTGTTCAAATTTTACATTTGCACCTACATAGATTGGTACAGTATAGTCCTTATTTGAAACATTTGCAAAACAGTGCACCCTCTCTCTGATTTGCATCCACATGTTAAAGTTCATTACAAGCTGTAGCAGCTTCAGAGATTGTCATCCATAGCAGCACCCAGCCCTGTTTACCGTCTCTAGCCCAGCACCATCCTTCTGGTAATGGCATATTCTGAATTGCTACATTGCTCCTAATCTATTTTTCTTCCAATAGTCCAAACGTGCTCATTTACTGATTCCAGGCAGCTGGTTTTGTCTTATAACAAAACAGTGAATCTTTCCAGCAAATTAGAAAAGTGTACTGTACATTCTGCTTGAGTGAAGATGTTCTCAACCATGAACATAAAAGCTTCACAGACTTCTCAATAAATGTTCTAGGTGGCCCATGCTGTTATTTTTGTTCTATCATAGAAAGATGAGGTACTATCGCACCCCATAAAATCATAAAATGGAAGAAGACACCTTGATTTTTCTCTCCCTAAGTGACCACATATGGTGTTTAGGTGGTAAAGTGGAAATATTTACCTGTTCCAAAAGCCACACCCAAAATTCCGCATCAGGATAGCGATCAATTATGCTATAACGGTGTCCATAGAGAATGACGATTATATCTGTGCCCACTGTGTGCATCATTAATTTTCGTGAACCTCTTTCAAGTGAATCGTGGACATGTAGCACAATCCTTGCATCCGCTTCTTCTTGATCAGAACTTGCCATGCCATATCATTCTCACTACCATACAGAGAACTTTCTCATCTAGAATAAATGATTATTTAGTATCAAAATACAATTAGTGTAATATATGCAAGCACATACCTGATGTGATGAAAATCAATTTAGATTCAGGAATAACCACACTAGTCACTTTCTCAGTAAGATAAGCAAAAAGCTCTACTTTGTTTTTAGAATCTTGAAGAAAATTTTCCCACTTCTTTAAGATCCTTGTCTATGGAGAAACTTTTGTTCTTGATCTACTACCCCTATGTTTCCTTGTTAAACTCTTGGTACAGTGGATAAAAACACCTATCCCAGACAAAGTCGACTCTGTGAGTCCTGCAACTGCTGTAGAAGAAAAAGCACAAAGATCTGGTCAGCATAATATGTTAATGTATTAACAATTTTAATGGACAAAAAGGAGCACTGACAATTTTAAGACTAGTCTTTGTAATGTTCCCTTGTAATCTTGACATCTGCTACTCAAACAAATCCCTCTTGTTCCCATTAATCGTGTATGGCTCATCCTAGTGGCCATTTACATTGAAACAGGTCTGGTCTTTCACAAGAACAAGATCTCTTATCTTGAGATTTCTGCAAAGCTTAATCCACTTTTGATAGTGATTGATAATTTATATTTACAGTAGTGCTCTTATAAACGAAGTTTGTTAACTGACTCTTATGCATAACTGTGTTGTTCTTCCAGATTAAATAAAATAAGTGTATATTCACCGATGTCTTTATTTTGATTGTTAAAGTTAACACCGTACCACTCTACTGGATTAACGCTATAGCAAGTAAGAGTAACAGTACTATTCTTCGACACTTCTATCCAGTTAAGTGAAATAATACCGTGATTGTGGTGGTTGTGTAACTCTTCATCACCTTTTCTTATTACCTTAACCATGGAGTATATTTCAAAAGAATAATCAGCGTCTCTCCCACTGCAAGTATAAAAGCCTGTGTCACTTTCTTTCAAATTGTTTAGTGTTACTTGTTTCCACCCTTTACTGTGTTTACTTGAAACAGGTTGATTTTGACTTTCAGACAAAATCCAGCCTGATGAAGTGTTGGAGTAGCTCCAATTCACAGCTGAAGAATAACTGCCACAATAAAGATTAGCTGAAAAATCTTCTTCCACAAACAAAACATTCGGAACCAGTTCATAAATATACACTTCAATTTGCTGCCAATTTCTTCTGCCACTAGATGCGACAAAAGAAATTAAGGAAATATAGAAAGAAATAAAATTGCCTTCCGACAATAAAGTCATAAAAAACTATTGGATTTTGCAGCAACTATGTGCTTTTTGTTACACCATAAAATATTAAATCAAAATTACTTGGACTAAATATACAAACATTGACCAACGCTTCCTTTCATTGATATCACAGTTGGACTGGTGGTGGAGTTGAAAGGAAGCATTGGTCAATGTTTGTATATTTAGTCCAAGTAATTTTGATTTAATATTTTATTTTCATATACACTTCTTAAATTTATAAAAATAAAAAGGTAACATTCCGATTGTCTATTAAATATAATATTGCTAATATGTAGTATAAATATGTTGGACAAGTACCAAAAAATATATATAAATTGCATCAGTTTGTGTACTTAGTACATGTACTGCTGGTATTCATTATAATTATTTCTATCTGGTTTTATATGTGTGTATACATATATATGTGGATATTATTATTTACTTGTTTATTCCATGCTAGATATCTTCACAATATAAGGATTTTAGGATCATGACCAGTGAGATATCCTTAATTAATAGTTAAATTAAAATGTAAAGTAGCTAGCTGTAAAATTTAGTGGAGATTTTTTTTTAATTTAGGTACAATTTGGATCACCAAATATTTTTAGAGGCCTAGTAGCTACTACTAACTAGCTACATTCAATGAAAAAATATTAGATATGAAAATGAGACACAAGATTTTTTTCCAATTTAAGACTTGAGTGGTACAATGTAGCTCACCCTGTTTCCTTTACATAAGCTCAATATTATTGCCCAGCAAGATTGACCCCTGGGTTAAAATTACAATATAGCACTTCAGTTCAGGGACATTATACATATGTTCATGGCGACAGTGATCCCTCATCAGTGTCCAGTTCCTAGTTTCCAAAGGTGATAAAGAAATTCTATGTAGAGGAGCTTCTTCTACAATAATTCATTTATTCTCCTCTGAAAGAAATTTTCTTCTCTGTTTTTAACCAGACTAACTTTTAATTAAAATATATTGACTGTTAAATTAGAGTATTATATCACAATAATTTTAAAAAGACACAATAGAGACTTAATTTAATAAATTGCAATTTTTTGGCATGCAAATTATTTAACCTTTACAAAAACAAGTGGATAGCTACAAAGAATAAAACTTCATACCAACACAAGGTAGATGTTATCACTACATTAAAGATCTTAATATATAAAATAGAACTTTTGAGTATTACAATAATAATGTTTAGAGAATTCAGATGAGACGAGATGAACGTAAGTTAATAGCAATAAGTTTCAGAAGATTCAAAAAGCTGTTACTTCGTAATTAAATGTTACAAAAAATCAATTCAACCTCAACCTAATTCAATGCTCATGACTAAATAAGTGACCAAGAATAAAATTAACGATCTTTTTTTTTTTTAATCAACAAAAAACAACAACAATGAGTCAGGAGACAGTGGTGTTGAGTGCTGCAGTGGAGTTTTCTCCTGGTAGCTACTACTGAAATTGTTCAGGCCACTGAACACTGTGTAACATTCATTTTATTTTGTGTATTCTAATCTTATTATTTCTGTTGTTGTCCTACCACTTTCCACTACTTCCCCTCCCCTGGTGTGTGCTGGCAGCTGATTAGTCAGTTGTTAGCCATGCTTTCCAGCTGTTTCCATGTTAGCTGTTTTATTATCACTTTTAGTTTAATCTCATACTTGTGGTCACTTGACTCTTGTATTTAGTGGTCATTAGCTCTCTAGTGCTTGTGGTCTACTATTCTATATCAAACTTGTCTAACCAATATATCTAATTCTGTGTGTGTGTGTGTGGAGACAGTGTAACTTGTCAGTGGATTTACAACCCATAAGAGATATATATTCTAGCTTCTAATATATACACTCAGGACTGTCTCTAATTTAGGATTCGCATTGGATACTTCCAGTGTCAGAACCCGCATCAACAGAAATCCTTTGCTGCAGCAAGATGTCTGGCCACTGATACTTTTCCTTCTCCACCAGAAGCTAATAAAGTTAATAGCTATCATCTTTAGGTTGTGAAGACGACTAACTCACACAGATTTAGTCACTGAACGATCAGGTTCTCTCAGTAAATGAGACTCTAACACCAAACAATGGCCATGTCCCCTGACCAATCGTCTGGCATAGCAAGACCCTTTACCTAATACGCGGAGAAAGCGTCTGTGGGCAATCATGCACCTTGGCTGTTTTAGAGCCACGATTTTGGGACGCTGTTAGTTTAAAAAATTTGTTGTCTCCTAGGCAGCCATCGGTGAAATAAGTGGGCATCTTGTCAAAGGCGTACGTAACGGAGCCCCCTTCCTTAACTATATAAATGTCTGTGATTGCTGCGCCAACACTAAATACTCGGTGGTTGTGCTACGCCGCGCCTCCAGAGCAAGCTGTGTACGCGGGACTTGACCTACCTTTTTCCTCGGAGACCCACGCCCACGTAGTGCGCGAAGCCAGGATACCCTTTCCCAGCAGCCTATAGTCTGGCGTAGCCTACCCTTTACCTTCCGTTATTGGTGGGTGGGGGAGGAAGGAAAGGGTCTGGTGTCATGAACGTATAGTAGTTGTTCGAATGGAATGTAGAAAACGTCATTCGCCACCATTCTGGGTCTAGTGGTTTTCTTAGTATAGATTGCGCTGAAATTTTAAGTGGAACGTCTATACCAGCCAAGTTCTGCATCTCCGATTTGTCTGGCTTGTGGAGAACTCGCTGCAAAGAAAGACAGAAGACTCCTGGATATTTCAGGGAGAGTTACCATTTATTGGAAAGAGATTATATCTCAAGAACTAGAAAAGACCCAACCACAGATTGATGTAAATGAACTTCTGTGTCCTGGACCAAGTTTCATGTGCAGAAAATGCTTCTATGCCTATGATAAATTGCTGCTGGCCAAACAGGTAGGCCTGTTAGTTCATGTTGAGTGTATTAAGTGGCTAATAAGTGTAATTTTATATTCTGAGAAAACAAGATAGGAATTAATTGTAGCTAGTTATAGCTCTGTACTACATTCTTAAGCAAAGCTATGGAAAGACTTAAAAAAAAAATTTCTACAATGTTACTTGCTTGAAATCTAGTCTTGTGTCCATTTGGAGTTATGTGTTGCATCTTACTACCATCAAAAGAGACAATAAATATGTACACAATACAATAAAATATACTATAAGAAATATAATGGCACAAATAGTAATAAAATATTTGTTATTTTCAAGCTACTCTATTGTGTTTTGTTTATTTTAAAAATATATATATATTTTTTTTACTCTCACATTCACTTATGATGTGACCATTTATGTGTTGTTCTATCTGTTTTAGACAATCATATCGAACATCAGCAAGGTTGTTGCCAAGATTACCTCTAGAGGATGAAGAGCACAGAAACGGCAACGAACCACTTCACAAGATGCTTGCACGACTCCAGCAAAGAAAGCAAAGAGAGTATTAGCTTTGTCTGAGCAGGAACCTCCTCCTGTAAGTACTTCATCTCCCATTCCAACAACGGATTCGCCAAATGTTTCAGCACGTTTTATATGGTTTATCAAGTTAAATATAATAAAGCATGACTTCATGTTATATACAGGTCAATATTGAGTATAAAAGTGGACTGAAAAGTTTTACATTAACTCCAAATCGCAAACATTTGGGCAGGTCTTTAGCAAGAAGAAGTACGTATGCCATTATATCTGATCTCATGAACAACCCAGGGAGTCGCAATTACATTTTGAAGAAGATTGGAATAATGCTATGACAAGAGCTTACTATAATGTCTTCTCACAAAACGAAGTCTATTTTAGGTAGCCAAGATATAGCTGATATGAAAAATTTCACTTGGAGCAAAGTTCTAGATGAGCTTTCATTAAATGCTCCAAATTCTTCATTCGTTGCTACTATCTTGCACATACCGACGTAGACCTCGAATGAACAGAGATGCTATTGTAGGCATGTGGAGTGCCATTCTGCTGAAATTCCGGTATTCAAGAATGAGCATGGTTCAAAGAATTTTGTCTTTGATCCTTCGTGCCGGAAGTAGTGGAAAACAGGTATGAATTTTTAAAGTTTCTATGCTAATTGTGTTTAGTATGTTCTTTATCTCAGGTGCATGAACGACTGCAGAAGGTCAATGTGTGTATGTCCCATGTAACAACTAACAGGCTAATGAATCTGATAGGAGTTGGACATGATACACTGGTGAAGACTTGGAGGGACAAACTTGTAGCAGATCTTAAGGAAGGACTTGGAGAGGTTGGTTGCGACAATCAAACTAAGCAAATTTCATTTGATGTATGTTTTCACAGGAGGATCAATTTTTATCAAGTCAGTCAATTGGGCCAGTTTCAGAGGATGAGCTGTGTGGGCCAGCCCACATGAGAAGAAGGAGCTAGAGAGAGGAAGAACATGGAATTGTTATGCATGCGTGTCATTTAGAATTATGTTTACGTTGTGCATCATTCAGAGTAGTCATTGTGTGCGCAGGTCATCTGCAGTAGTTTGTTGCGGCATTGTGATTGGTCAGTTTTGCGAGAGGACTCGTCTCATAAGTCCTCTCGCCACGTGTTGTATTTTAGTTCAGTTTACAGAGTAGTCTAAGGAAATACTCAAAGTGAGGTCTCAAGCCTCTTGCTGAATTCTGGTGGCAGCGCAATATAAGCTGTCCCCAGAAACTGTGGCGAACCCGCGGCCTGCCAGCAGACCGGACCCACAGAAACTGGTGGCAGCGGTGGGATCTTCGACAGGAAGGCATTCCCTAGAAGAAGACCACTCGAACTCACCGTGAACTCGTTTGCGGGGAACAAGACGAAGATCAGTCTATTAGGGCGAGGCGGAATTCGTTCCATCTGCGTCTGACTTGACTTCAGAGGAGGACACTCCCGAGGAGTATCACAGCATCCAAGCTTCGGCTGTGGAGAACCCTTCTACATTCACTCCCCTCGGCCCGTTGCCTCTCAGCCTCTTCTGTTCTAATTCTCTCATACTCCCTGCATCTCTCCTCTTCTTCCCTCCTACGTTCCCTATCCTCTGCCCTGTTCCTCTCCTCCTTCTCCATCATGTATTTCAACAAAACCCCCAATTCGCTCTCTTCTCTTCTAGCCATCCCTTCGCCCCCAAGGTTCTCCTTTTCCCCAACAACTTCTGACTCAGATTCACTACCAGACCCAACTGTACCACTCACACCGTCGTCCAGATCCTCCTCCCTGACAAGCCTAGCCTCCAACGGCCTTGCTGGGTACGGTGATCTTTTGCTGATTCCTGGCTTTTTCGACGGTTTATACTCAGAATCCTCAGGCGGCAACCTTCTGCTCGGTTTCTTCTTAGTCGCCACGGCTCCAACTTCTGACATGGGGAGATGAGTGTCCTCGCCTCCCTGCTGGTGAGCTGTACAAAAAAAAACGCAAACAACAGATAATAAAACTCAACCGAAAGGAACAGTTTACAACTCGAAAGAATGCAACACCAAAAAAAACAATAATGGGTGGGAAATACACACAAAATCAACACAGAACTGTTATGGATGACTCCCTGTTCAGTGAGTGTTCCTTCGCTGCCGAAGCACGTCGGAATGAAGTAACCACGACCTAAGTCTGGAACTGCGGTGTCTCACTGCCGCTGTCGCCCAGTGATGTGCTGTAACCCCCCCCCCCCCCCCGTAGCCTAAGCCCGAGTGCCCTGATATTTGTCTCCTCTGTCTGCCTAAGCCCAGAGAACGAAGAGGAGGAGCAGCGTAGAGAAGCTGAAAGGGGTAGAGATCGGGAATTTAGAGAACGGAGGGAGCAAGAAGAAGTCCGAAGGCGAGAGGAGAGCCTTAGGAGGGACAGAAGAGAGTTATTACAGGAGAAGTTTAAGTCTATGGGTTCATACAAGGAGGGTACAGAGTTGGTTGATTATTTAAACAAATTCAAGAGGGTGATGAGAGAGTCAGAGGTTGAGGAGGCTGGGTGGTCAGAGAAACTATTTCCCAGGCTGCCGGAGAGGTTGTGTGCTCGGGTCAGTAGCATACGGGAGGAAGACACAGGGTATGAGGAGCTCAAGAGAGTTCTGTTGAAGTCTGTGGGTGAAACCTCACTCACCTACGGACATCAGCTGTTTGAGGTGACGGGTGAGTCAGTCAAGCAGAAGTCGGCGGGAGAGATCTGCGAGCAGATTCTTAGGATCTGTAGGGGAGTGTTGCAGGGTTGTGCAACACTTGAGCAGTGCGTGGTGGCACTGGCAACGGCATTAACTAGGAGAGTGATGCCACAGGCTGGGAGAGTGTATTTGGAGGGGAAAGAGATTGGGAGTGCGGAGGACTTAAGGAATGCATGGGAGACCTGGATGTCGGGGAGACAGAGAGGTAATTTCTACAAACCAAGAATGGGTGACTGGGGAGGAGATAGGCCAGCAATGAAGATAGAAAGGAGAGAGGGTGCGGGTTTCAATGTAGTAACATGTTTTTCTTGCGGTGCTAAGGGGCATCGAGCTGCTGATTGTCAGAAAGGACGGTGGTTTGACACCAGCAGGAAGCCTGCAGAAGCTCGCTCTGTGACCTGCTATACCTGCGGTAAGCAGGGTCACAGGAGCCCTGAATGCCCAAATATGAAGATCGGAGCAGGTGTTAAGAAGGAAGGCGGGAAAGTAGCAAAGTTAATGGTCGAGGGAAGAAAGGATAATGTTGCATGGGGGTCGGTGAACGGAGTTCCTTGCCAGGTGCTTGTGGACTCAGGGGCTAGCATTGGTGTAGTCCCCAGAGCTCTGCTGGGTGATAGCTATAGAGACTACGGTGAAGTGCATGTGGGTGACGTGCATGGGAATAAACAAGTACACAGGAGCACAGTTGTGTCCTACGAGGTAGGAGGGTTAGTACGCTCGCACATAGCCATGGTAGACGAGAGGCAGGAAGAGGGAGTCATCAGTATTGTGCCAATGAATATGACGGATGCATGCGAGATACAGGCATACACCCAAGCCATAACCAGCTATAGGGATGAGAAGGAGGGGGTAGATGCTGAAGTTAAGGTGCTGACACGGAGTCAGGCCAAGGCGGAAGCAGAGTTGGATAAGTGTGACGATGATGCGGAGGTGGAAGAGCTGTGGTGCACGATAGAGGAGTCTGTCCCAGAGGACTTGGGAGTTGAGTTGGAGACTTTGGATGATCAGGTAGAGGAAGGAACGATGGAAGAGAGCTTGAGGGAGAGTGTGGAAGGGAGCGAGGACGAGGTGGCGGGGATCGCCAAAAACCTGGACTCTGTGTCTGTTGATAGCTCAGAGTCCGAACTCAGCAAGATGGCTGGGGAAGTGGGACCTATGAGGGAAGGGTCAGATGGGGGCGAGTTCCGTCAGTGCGTGAGGTCTGACGAGAGCTTGAGAACATGGAGAGAATTAGGAGAGAGAAAAGAGCGTGGATTCAAGTGGAATAAGGGTTTATTGTTGAAGGGAATGTATGTGTCGTGGGAGGAATTTGTGGATGTCATAGTGGTGCCGAGAGAATTTAGGGGAAGGATTTTAGAGATGGCGCATGAAAGAAGTGGCCATCTGGGCGGGGAGAAGGTAGCCCGTCTGGTGGGTAGGTACTTCCTTTGGCCGGGGATGGCAAAGGGGATCCTAGAGTACTGCCAAAGTTGCAAAGTATGCCAAGTGAAGAACAAGAGCAAGCCGAGGAAGGCTCCGGCGGTGGAGAGGCCCATTCTGACAGAGCCTTTCGAGAGTGTGGCCGTGGATTTGGTGGGACCACTGCCCAAGGGTAAAGGGGGGTGTCGGTTCCTACTAACTTATGTTTGTATGGCAACTAGGTGGCCGGAGGCTGTGGCTCTCCGAAGTGTGACTGCCAAGTCCGTCGCCGATGGACTTTGGTGTATCTTTTCCAGGACTGCCATACCTGAAGTAATGTTATCGGACCAGGGGACGCAGTTCTGTGGTAGGGTGGTACGTCAGCTTTGCCGGTTGCTGGGGATAGACAAACTCAGGACTTCTCCGTATCACCCGCAGACTAATGGCATGGTGGAGAGGATGCACGGGACCCTCAAGAGTGTATTGGGTAGGTGTATCGAGGAGAAGGAAGATTGGGTAGCGCAGGTTCCTCTAGCTTTGTACGTTTTGAGACAGATGCCGCATAGCGACAGTGGTTTCAGCCCTTTTGACATGGTGTTCGGGTTCAGGGTGAGGACCCCACTAGATGCTCTATACCACGGTATCTATGAGCTGGAAGGGACGGAGAGGAGTGTGTGTGACTGGGTCGCAGGACTGATGGACAGGCTGGAGAGGATGAGGGATTGTGCAGCCTTAAAGATGAGCAAGAGTAAGGAGGGAAGGATGAGGTATTACAATAGAGGAAGCAAGGTTAGGGAGTTTGAGGTAGGGGAGTTGGTTCTGTATCGGATTCCCGGGATGTCATGCAAGTTGGCTGATTCCTGGGAAGGTCCATTCAAAGTATTGGAGAGGAAAGGGGAGGTCAACTATAAGATTGGGAAGGTTGGTAAAGAGACGCATGCCAAGGTTGTGCATGTCAACTGTATTAGAAGTTCAAGGAGAGAGAAGAAGTTAATAGGTTAGATGTGGTGTTGGAGGAAGAAATTCGAGAGAGGAGTAAGTTGAGGGATGACTGTGAAGGGTTTGTTGAGCAAGAGTTAGAAGAAATCATGAGGGAGTTTGGAGATGTGTTTTCCGAGGTGCCTGGAAACATGGATAGAGTTTGGATGTTGATAGAGACGGGTGATCATGGGCCCATTAGTCAGTCTCCGTACTCAGTACCCATGGGTATTAGGGACTCGGTGAGGGCCGAAATCGACAGTTTGCTGGAGTGTGGCATCATTGAAAGGAGTGAGAGTTGCTGGTCATCACCGTTGGTGCCAGTAAAGAAGCAGGGAGGAGGTATAAGGTTGTGCGTGGACTATCGCAGGCTCAATGAGGTAACGGTTAAGGAGCCTTATTACATCCCTGGCTTGGAAGAGATGCTTGAAAGGGTGGGCAGTGGGAAGGTACTGTCCAAGGTGGACCTGGCTAAGGGGTTCCACCAGGTGGAGGTGGTGGAGAAAGATCGGGAGAAGATGAGTTTCAGCTGTCCGTTCGGTAAATTTCAATATAGACGGATGCCGTTCGGACTATGCAACGCTCCGTCTGTCTTCCAACGTCTCATGGATTGTGTTCTTAGTGGTTGTGAGGATTATGCGAAGGTTTATATCGATGATATCTTAATTGTGTCAGAGAGTTGGGAGTTGCATGCTAGGCAACTGAGGCGGCTGTTAGAAGTGCTGAGGGAGGCAGGTCTTACCTGCAAACGGAGTAAGTGTGTGTTTGGGAAGAGACGGTTAGAATTCTTAGGACATGTGATTGGGGATGGTTATATGAGTGTGCCGGAGGCAAGAATTGTGGCGATCAGGGAGCATCCAGTTCCAAGGACAAGGAAACAGTTACGTGCATTCCTTGGGCTGATTGGCTATTATAGACGGTTTATTCGAAGTTTCCATAGGGAGTCTTCTCTCCTGTCGCCACACACGGCAAAGACTTCGCCTGGGGAGGTGGTGTGGACGAGCGCCATGCTGGATGGGTTTCGTAAGTTGTGCAAATCATTATGTGATCATGTGTGTTTATGTGTTCCCTGTGAGGATGATACTTTCAGTCTAGAGTGCGACGCGAGTGCTTCGGGGATAGGAGCAGTGCTGTCGTTGCATCGTGAGGGGGAGTGGAGACCAGTGGCCTTCTTCTCACGACAGTTGAAGGGAGCTCAGGCACGGTATAGTGCCCAGGAGTTGGAAGGGTTGGCATTGTTTGAAGCTGTCAACCATTTTGCGTTTTATTTGTATGGAAAGGTGTTCAAAGTGTTTTCAGATCATAAGGGACTTCAGTGGCTGACTTCTGGGAAGCAGCGTAACAGACGGGTGTACGGATGGGCTCTGAAGCTGGCAGAATTCCAGTTCGAGGTAGTGTACAGACCTGGTGCCTTGAACGTTGTTGCCGACGAGCTGAGCAGATGTCACGGAGAGAGCGAGTCCCGTGACACCAGTCTTTTAATGGAGGAGGGGGGAGATGTGGGCCAGCCCACATGAGAAGAAGGAGCTAGAGAGAGGAAGAACATGGAATTGTTATGCATGCGTGTCATTTAGAATTATGTTTACGTTGTGCATCATTCAAAGTAGCCATTGTGTGCGCAGGTCATCTGCAGTAGTTTGTTGCGGCATTGTGATTGGTCAGTTTTGCGAGAGGACTCGTCTCATAAGTCCTCTCGCCACGTGTTGTATTTTAGTTCAGTTTACAGAGTAGTCTAAGGAAATACTCAAAGTGAGGTCTCAAGCCTCTTGCTGAATTCTGGTGGCAGCGCAATATAAGCTGTCCCCAGAAACTGTGGCGAACCCGCGGCCTGCCGGCAGACCGGACCCACAAGCTGTTTGATTCCTGTTCAGAGTCCACTTCTGAGTCCCACTCCTCCACCACTTCTAGTGCCCAAACACCTCAGTTTTCACCATTGTCTTCTGACATATCATTATTGGCTAATGAAGATACTGTTGAAGGAGGTGTTTTGACTTCACAACCGAATCTCCACAGTACTACTGAGGGGATGGAATCCTGTGGTAAGAATATATTATGCAGATAATTGAAGGCATAGGTGCATTTTAATTTTCTTTATGCAGGAGTTACTGCTACAAGTGAGGCAAACGTTCCAAAACAGCTAGGATACAAGCTCATTGGTGACAATATTGACAAAGGAGTGAAAACGAGGTTCATGAGAGTCGAAGATCACAGCAACAAGTCATTGCACTACTTTCATGCCTGTGCAATTGAAAATCGAGTTGATCTCAGGGAATATCCTGATGAACGCCCACAAGGATGTGAAGACTGTCCTAAACATCGAGCATTAAGGCTATTACCATCAGCAGAGGATGACAAAGAACTAAGACTTTATATTGGGACTATTATTGGTCGAATTCTGACACAACACATGCCGTATTTCAAGCTGACGTTTGAGGACATTGTTAAATGGCATGTACCACATAAGTATTCTTCTGAAATGTCATCAAAGTCCATTGTAGTAAGTAATTGTAATTAAAGTCCTTAATTTCTTGTATTAACAGGATGTTCAATTGCTATTAGGACTTGCAATTGTCACTTTTATGTTTGAAACTAAGATCCTCCCTCTTCTCATGTCCAACCTAGGAATAGTCAATAGGGTTAATTAGACCATCTATTCATGAACAACTAATATTCTCGAGATTCCAAATGTTATGTGATTACTATCCACTATCTCAGGGAATTAGCTAAGGGCACAACTAAAATTCCTCAATGTCTCTTACATGTTATTAGGTGCCCCTAGAAAAATGAATGAAATTTTGGGAGATGACATGGTTGACATCATGCTACACTTGTATCAGTATGTTCCTCTAACGCAAACAACAAAACAATTGTTTGTTCCAAGTATTGGAGAAGAGGTTGATATATGTCAAGCATCACTTCACCCGATCCTTTTAGGCGGTGATCAACTGACAGCTGCACCAGCAAGAGGAGCCAAAAAGACTAGAGTAAACTCTGTGACTTGTGGCACTCGTCTGGATGGATTAATTCCCTGTGCAGAAGACTGGCACACTAAAATGAACTTGCTTGATGTAAGTTACTTTTAAACATCAATTACCAATATATTTCAATAATGCAATGTTTCATACAGGTAATTTGGAAGTATTATTATTCTATTTTCTCTGGAGCTGATCATGGTACACTGTATCAATTAAGAAATTTGATTGGGCGATCAAATGTATCTGGTGATCCTACAAAGAAGTACAATGAGTGTGATGATTTCTTCAAGTTAATTGTGAAGTGTCATATTTTGGTCGCAGCACTCCAACATTTAAATATGAAGTCACTTTCTGACGTTCCAGATATTGATAGTGTAAGTAATCCTGAAAACTTGTGGATGATACAAGCTGATGAACGAAAGACAATCCTTCAGAAAATATGTGAGGGAGTTGTGAACAAATTTGCCTCGTTTGATTTCAACCAATCACCAGCACCATCGCAAGACAAGGTCAGCTATTTATCATGCTAACATATTCCATCCCCCTCCCTTTTTATAGTCTGCAATATTGCTGTATTTTTATGCCTAATTATGTATTACATATATTTGTACATAATAGATTTTTGATTATGGCAGACAGCTCCTTGGTGTGGGATCATTTTACTTAGTTTTTTTTAGATGCCAGATCAGGGAAGGTGATGGCTTACGAATACTACGGTATTGGAAATACCTTATACCACTTTTCAAGAGTTCGAATAGAAAAAACTATTCCATTGAAGTCCTCAATATGCTGAATCAATATGAGTATATGCTCACTCCTCGCTTGTCTCAAGAGCTCCTGTGGAGTCGATTTGTAAATACTCATAGTATTCCAGGACGCAATATTCCCTGTGACTTATTCCAAGAACATCTCAACCGAGTGTGCAAGGAGGCTGTTCGGGGGGATTAGGGCGAATAGAACTGAGAAGGCAATCACAAAGATAGGGAAGACATTGGGAACAGTGGTACCAGTTCTTGACAACTATGACACTGAAAATGGAGTTACTCATGTGTCTGGTGCTCACAAGGTGCCAAGCTCAGGAAAAGATGTCAACATGATTATCGAACATTTGCTAAAAAACAAAATATTTTCAATTAACCAGGGCTGATGTCACTCTTGTTTTAGCACACCTCGGGATGTTTTACATGTATTGGACAAAGACACTTTAATTAAATGGATCATTGATCATATTTAATTTTAATGATCTGCATCAGTATGAATTTCATCACATTTGTAAAAAAAAAAATATCATCTTGAAAAAAAATGTTAGAAAATCAATGGGAATTTTTTTTTTAATTATTCTTTTGAATTTGAGATGAAAGTGAAAGATAAGTGATTATCAGAACAGTGTGAACATGTGCAAAGCTTTTGACATACATCACAGCACATACACAAAGGTCCATCACAAGTACGCGAGTACTCATCAAAATCTTGAAACAAGGTATCTCTTCTACATGCAACATCATTATTTGAGTATTCAGTCATTGACTTATCCACATATCTCCTTCTGCCAGTATTCTTAACAAGAACTGCTAAGGAAGGAAGACTGTCACGACCAGCACAACCTGTCTGTTGAATATATGACTCGATGTCATTAGGGGATCCATAATGGATAACTTGGCGAATGTCATGACAATCAACCCCCATCCCAAATGCCACTGTAGCAATTACGACACGTAATATAGAATTACTGGTAAACAGGTTTACAATGCTCTCCTTTACTATCTCTTCCGTGCAGCTCATGTACATATCGACCAGCCTGAATCTAGGGAGATCTGGTGCATCAGATGGTTCTGTAAACGAGTTTCCCAGACAGTTCTTAAAATACAGATAAATGTTTGCACAGTCTCTATAGTTTGTGCAGTACACAATCATTCGAGGGCATGCTTGTCGCTCTTGGTGAAGTCTCTTTGAAATCAAAGAAAACGTTTCTTCAACTGAGGAAGTCTGGACCACTGAGTACATCACATTTGATTTCACAGGAGGTCGTGAAACAATTAATTCATTTCTCATTCCAATGATACGTGCAATATCTCTTCTGAGTGTTTTTGTAGCTGTTGCTGTCAGTGCCATAATATTAACGTGTGATGGTAGTAAGCTTCTTATTTCACCAATTCTCAGAAGTAGCCTCCTAAATGTATCTCCCCTGATTTTTTTAAGATAAGAATTAATTATATTTTTTTACAAAATATGTGAAACAGTATTGTGACATACCATTTTTTCACTGTGTGAGCTTCATCCACTATGAAAGCTCGAAGTTGATGAGAGTATACTTCTCCTATGAGCATTTATCTCCATCTTCTACTTGCCAGAATGATCTCTGGAGTGAAATATACTATTTGATATGCTCCTTTTATAACGTCCTTTCTCATTCTTTCATCATCCTGCTCTCCAGAAACATAACAGGCTTTAATACCCATTCTGGACAAAACTGTAACCTGCAAATAACATTCTTAATAGCTAAAAATCATAAACTGCGGTTTATTTTCTTACCTGGTCCTTCACTATAGCAGTCAGAAGTGTTACTACAATAATAATAGAGTTGGCCTCTTCTGGAAACAGTCTGTCGTATAGTAGAGGCAAACACTGGAAACAAAGACTGTTCCCAAATCCTGTTGGAAGAACAACAAAAACATCCCTTCGTAAGATCCCTTTGATTTTTTACAGTTGTTCTGATTTCACTGAATATCCAAGTTTTTCAAAAATGGACATCACTTCAGACCGAGCGGTCGACATCACAGACATTGTAAAACGCACTTCTCTCCAGACTCGAGGTTGGGTAAGATATGCAATTAAGTCGATTCAAGCAATCTGATTGGAGCGCAACTATCGTTGCGCCGGAACAACTACTATACGTTCATGACACCAGACCCTTTCCTTCCTCCCCCGCCCTCCAATAACGGAAGGTAAAGGGTCGGATACGCCAGACTAGGCAGCCTATAGGTTCGGTAAAGGTCTAGCTACGCCAGACTGTTGGTTTGCAGCTTGCACCATTTGCGCGTGCGAAGACTAATCACAAGACCGATCGAAGAGGCAGCTTATAAAAGTACCTATTCCACCTCTCCAAGACACATATGTGGATATTTTGAACAACAGAAATGTCAAACTACTTTGCTTTGCTTGTTCTTGTTGGATACTTTCAAATATCTTTTCCTGCTTTGCCTGTCAGGATACCTCAGCTATCTAGAAATTCAAGTGAACAATGTAACTTGGGATTTACCCAGGAGCAAGCCACAACTTCAGCCGTTCATGATGCTATTGCTAACATTGTTAATCCTGAGCTGAATACGATTGGACGTGTCTGTGACTGTGGAGGTCCTGGCTGGACACAAGTGGCCTATATTAATATGAGTGATGTTAGCCAACAGTGTCCCAACAACTGGAATGCTTACAATGCTAATGGAATCAGAGGATGCAATAGAAGAAGTCAAACTAGCACATGTGACTCAGCCATCTTTCCTGTGAATGGAATGTACTCCAGAGTATGTGGACAAGTTTTGGCTTACATGAGAGGGGACCCTGACGCTTTTCTTAATTCCATTCTAGGCACCAATAGCATTGAACATTCATATGTAGATGGAGTTTCAGTAACCTATGGTGCAGCAGGATCTCGTAAACACATTTGGACGTTTGCATCAGCAGATGATGGCACTGGCATTTATTCCTCTCACACTTGCAGCTGCATTCACAGTGATACTGACTGGCCACACATGAGCAAGCTACCATCATTTATGGGAAATAACTATTTCTGTGAATTAGGGTTCACCCAAGGTGCTTCTAGAGAAGTTCCTCATCCTAATATACTTTGGGATGGTAAAAACTGCACTGATCCTAACACTTGTTGCAAGTTTAGTAATCCTCCCTGGTTTTGTGTATCTCTTCCTGAACCAACTAGTGAGCCAATAGAAGTTCGACTGTGTCTCTCTGAAAGTCTTTCTAATGAAGATCTTATCATTACAGATGTCGAAATATACACTCGTTAAACATCTTTATATTACATTAACTGTTAAACATTGATTGCTTGTGTTAAAAAAAATTATTTTACTGTATTTTGTAGCTAGGTAATAATTGTACCAGAATGCAGATAAATGACCAGTAGAACTTTTGTTATAATCTTCAAACAATACTGGTAACTAAATTTAAATCAGAATCTGGAGCCCTTTTGCAACACTGTCAATCTGATAATGTGTAATACATACACGAGTAGTTTTGTTTAGTAATCAAATTTAATACAATATTGCATTAATTAATTGCTGCTTGTAGTGTACATTACACATCATGTATAGGACTTTAAAAATTGAAAAACAGTTTTGAAAGTTGGGGGCAACTGCTTCCACTGCCCCTCCTCCCGTCATCTCTCCACCACAGTACAAGATGCAAATGAACAGCGTGAATATTATGATGGCTTCCTTCCTCAGATCTACCAACTCCCCTTTCTTCGTCTATCACCAGTCTCCTTTTAATCTTAAAAGATATGTACTCAAATATCACTAACACTTATGCAGCTATACGTTAAATTTCAAAGTCTAATTTGTTCTCCTCTATTGCAATGGAGGAAGCCCACTCCTCACTCTTTAGGATGACATCAATGTGTCTGATTTGAGTCATTAATTTGTACTTCTTGACTTAATTGTGGGGAAATTGACATCAATGTGTCTGATTACAAGTATTCTAGAAAATATTCATATGATTCTGTCTCTTTTAGCTGTGTGAAATATGCATGTCTGTTATTTTACTGAGTTCAGGGTGTTGTAGATTGCAGCAGTAAAGTATTAATTGCAGTTTTGAAGCAATATTAGCATTAAAGAACTGAAAGATTGTTCTCACACTGGGCCAGAGGAGACCTTGATGCACCATCTACTCCATCCAAATAAAATACAAAAGGGAGACTAGTGGATTAAAATGAGGTTAAAAAAAAGAGACAGCAGATATTGTCAATAAGGAAGTAACCCACAACACTGCTAAGATGTCCACACTGTTTATTTGCATATTGCACCTGCCATTTCATCTTAGCATTTATAAAATGACCAAATAGAAAATGCCTGTAAGAGATATCCTCAATGGAAATATAGTAGGGTCTTCAACGATATAGGGCTATGAATACACTGTTAAAATGGGGTGCTTAAATAACACCTCGCGAGGTGTTTACCAGGAGGCGGTGTCTGGACATGCCACTTTGAGCATTTATAACTTCTACACCAATGCATATTTAACCAAGTGAGCTTATATAATAATAGCTTATATCCATTAGATTCTTCCTTTCAAACATCTTTTATTTGTGATTAACTATGGAGACAATATTAGGCTTCAAACTGGGGTGTCCAGACAGTGCCTCCTGTTTAACACCAAAACAAAGTAATCCAAACACCCCATTTTTAACAGTGTATTTGACAGAGAAGGCACATGGAATAGAAAATACATATGCGCCGCATTTAGAACATAATATATACTTGTATACCTATCACGTCTCTTTAGTGAAAGAAAAAATATAAGTAATAAAATGTATAAATCCACAATATTACCAATTGTCAGCCTTGTTTTACATGTACTGTTTCATGTTGTAAATAATTGGAGTTTTTAACTTGACTGTTTAATTTTCTCTTTGTTTTCGTTCCTTTACTCATCATTTTCTTTATATTTACGATTTTTGTTATGCTGTTTTAGCTTCAGGTTCCAATGGTTCCTATCCATAATTAGAGCATCCTCTTGTGGTGGAAATCGGAAACATCATGGTACTAAATCTCCAATTATAAATATTTAAATCCACAGTGCAACATTCTATTGAACTGCTTGCATTTTATCATACAGCACTAAGTTACTGCACAGGAATTTATTATTTTTATTAGCATTTAAGAATATTACATGGGATCAGAAGTAGATATCGACAAACCAGCCTCCTACCTCAACTTTTTGAAGGCATCATTGCTAAGTTAAATTTTTTATGACAGCTACTAAAACGAAAAAGCTGGTAAAGCCAATTGCATATGCTTCAAAATCATTAGCATCAAACTTATAAAAAAGACATGCTATAATTAAAAAAGAATTGCTTAGATTGTATTATTGAAATATATTAAAGGTCCAACATCACTTTTGAATCTGATCACATTCCTCTTGAGACTAGATAGAAGAAATCTTTACAGCAAACTCTACTCAGGTTGTAAAGAACAATGAGAAATATGGGATTCCAAACATTTTAATACATACGAGTATTACTGACTCCTACACACATACATATATGACTGTTGCCTATCACAATCATTTACACACACACACACACACACACACACAATAGACACACCACTGTCATTTTTCATTCAATAAGAAACACAGGTATTAGATTATTGTCACAGTCAGAACTTGTGTCATTCCAAAGCATAAGGAGCTATAGTTGTTGCTGTGGTCACATCACCTCCATCTATTATGAAGAGATTTAGTCACTGCACATTAATTATTCTAGAACTCAAGGCTATTTTATCTAGAAATTATGAATGGTTATTACAAATACTTGTAAATTAGTACAATTGTTTATGTATCTTCTTATAACTAATAATTTGAACTGTATAGTTTCAGCTGCTATCTGTAGCCTTCATCAGTGATGTATAGTCTCAAAAAAATGGGGGGAAAATGTGGCTATGATGCCAAGGATGATAAATTATTTGTTAGTGTGTATATCGTACATCAAGGTTTTCTTAGGATAAATATTAAACTTCTAAGAGAGAAACTGCATGGACTAATAGTAACACTAAAATATACAGTTATTATAGTCAGTTACCAGGAGCTGGTCTATCTGATACGCAAACTCAACAGTGGCTATATTGATGTCATATGATGGACTTAACATTGATAAACAAAGCAGTTAGTGCTGTACATTAAGCAATTAAAACAGATAAAGGTTTCTTGTTGCTTGTCATCCTCGTGCCCTCTTGAAATTAAAGGGGTATGAGAGGTAGATTGCAAGTCAAGCAGCACCTATATTATTACTCTGATGTTGAAGGCATCAAATGGAGACACATAGCAATATAGGAGGTACGTGAGCTGACATATCAGTGAGCTTTTAACCATATTGGCATCATGTGAATATAAGACCAGTTGTGATGCAACAGATAAGTACTAACAAAGCTCAATGTTATGGTGTGGTACAGTAATTACTGTTTTGTTCACCAATAATCACAGGTCAGGTTTATAACACTGTTATTATTCTTGGTGTTGCTGACAGTATTTCTTGAAATTACTTCAGTAGTTCAAAGAAACAATTCACAAATAAACTCTCATAGTCTAGTGGTAACAATAACACAAGACCAACAAGTTTGTCTATTGATTGCATGCTATCCATATCCATGTGAACAGCTTATTAGAATCTTAGATATTAACTCGATCTGTGCTTCGCTGCAATTACCAGAACTTCAAAATTACAGAGAATACAATAATATATTTAAGCGGAGATTATACTTTTTAACATCATCTCCTTATTGAAGGAACCTGTGGATTGAAGAAACCATGCCCCCCCCCCCCCCCCCCCCCCCCACCCAGACTTTAGATCTGTGGTTTTAGCCTCCCCAGATGTCTTACAGTTGTTCAAGTAATATGAAATGAACTGTGAAAGTTTGTGAATTTTCTTCATATGTATTGATGTGAAAACACTCACACATGGAGCTAAGATAAATACATTGCTTTTTGCTGGAATTAGCAAATTGTACATAGAAATTCAACTTTATGCATGAAATGTTTATGGCAACTTATAGATTGCTACAAAAATGTAAAAAACTACATATACCAATACAGCCACTACAGGTTAATTCTGTCAGAAGCTTCAGTGTATATTGTGTCCATTCAGGCACATTTTGTCTAATTGTTTTATTTCAGCCAAAACTTTTGAAAATTATTCTGTGACTAATTTTGCATTTCACTAGTCATAAATGTTTTTTTATAAAATACACAAACATTTCAGCCATTTTACAATGATTATCATCAGTGCGTGGATGATAGTTTTAGTGAAGAAACAAAATATTTTGACGTGACAAAGCTATAATGAAGCTATATTTGTGTCAGGCCATAATACACTGGAGGCAATAAACCAGTATCCCTGTTCATTGATGGTCCGCTCATTCTTATCTGCCAAGACTCTCTTGTGCAGTTCTTGCTGGTGATCTACTATTTTAGCATTCTGCCAAACAATGTGGATGATGTTGTTGAATTGTATATTGAGCAGATGTATTGATGTCTGGTAATATCAATGCTTGTTGATGTTCTTTTAATTTTAACTGATGTTCTAAAGTCCATCCAGTTTGGCCTATATTAACCATTGTGCAAATTTTACATGTTATTCTGTACACTGGTGGAAATCTGTCTTATGGATGAACCTATATATTATTCATTGTCTGGTATGGTCTGAAAGCAGATCTATAGTCAAGTATAGTTTCATAGCATTATAGATGCAAGCTACTGACAACTGAACAATGCTGTAATAGTGCACAGTACACAAAATATCAACATTTTTCTTAATTGACAAGTAACAGCCACCAAAATGATTACAAGCAAGTTTACAAATGCACCTCTTCACTGAAGTATTACAATTGTTCAGTGGCATGACTCTACCATTCATAATATCCTGTGATTATCATTCTCACCCTCCCCAGGATCTTCAAGCGTTCTCCAACAAGACAGCAAAACTACACTGTCAGATCATGAAGCCTTCAACCTGCCATTCTGACACTGCATCAAATTCACTGTTGTTGTTGTTCACTTTGTATTTATGACAAACTTGCTTAAGGTTTTGGCTAGCTAATAATTACTTATACACACTACTTATCAGTAACTTATTCTTGCTGACACACGGCCACACTGTACCGTCTCCCTATTTGTATAACAACTCAGCATAATCTGAACAATATATATATTTTGATATGAGTAACAAATCAACAATTGCAAATTGATGACACATAATCTCTCATTCTTTACTGTTTCAGATATCAATTTCGTCAGTTCTCATACTAGTATTCTGAGAGTCTTGCCAAGCATTGGCAATTTTTTGCTTGGTTTCATCATCGGCATCTTGATACATTCGCTTTATTATGCCCATGATGTTCTTAGTTGGATCATCTTCATCTTCAGCTGCTCTCAGACTACAAGCAAGAACAAATTTTTGGTAAAATTACTAACAATTTATTTAATTATCCTTATTATTCTTTACTTAATATGGACACTTTAACCTTGCGCCAAGATTCTTGTAACAGGTAATTAGGTTTGATAATATTGTTATAAAGTATGTTCTACATTAACAGAAACAATATCTTATTTTCACCCTACCAGGACATTCCAATCTTAGTAGAATAAAATTATGGGACTAAGTAGTTAGCTACATATAAATTATAATAACAAATCCCATACAACAACATAAGCATAATATTAATTATTATAATAACAAAAAGGATATTTATAATATTCCGGATATGTGAAGGGGAAGAAAGTGGAATGGAAGGGATGTGTATCTAATGACCAACTCACTCATTGATTTCTTTGAGCTTCTTCTCCCTTGCTGTGAGGAATTCCCAATTCTCTGATGTTGCGGTACGCATACTGAGGATGACTATTCCACTTTTAACCTACACACATACACACACATACACACACACACACACACACACACACATACACACACATACACACACATACACACATACACATACACACACACACATACACACACATACATTCACACACACATGAATGCACACACACACACAAGTGTACACATGCACACATACATATATACACTATGCATACACATATGGAGTACTTACTCCATATAAGGGTAGCTATAATAGTGATAGCAACACTACACATTCTATTCATAAAATCTAGATGTGTTGATACTAGTATTCTGACCTTTACTGAACTCTTCTCCGGAATGATGTCTCCATACAGATCATTGATACAGAACGTATAATTCTTACCAGATACATCCATTATCTCCACAATCATATCCCTGATCAAAGGGAAAAAATATATAAATATAACAGCAACAGCAGCAAAGAAGCCCAAGAGAGAGAGAACAAGCTATAATTGCAATTGCAATTAGATAACACTTTGCTGTTAAAGACTGAATACAAGATATGTGGTTTAAGTAACGCCTTTATTACCTCATCATTTTATGTTTCACTGAAGTTTTATTATAAGTATACATATTATTTGTTAGATAGCGAAAGAATATAAATAAGTATAAGCTACAGATTTAATACAAGGATAAAAATTAAAAGAAGAATACAATTGGAAAGGATCCCTCCCATTCCTGAAAATGCAGCTAACTACACCTCTGCAAACTAGGACTACTTGTACAGTGAAAGTAATAACACAGGTTATTGGTCCATCATTACCTGGTTTGAAATTCTGTGTGAATATTTTCATTATTAGCATCTTCCATGCCATAGAAATAGATCTTCACATACTTCTCTGACTGAGTCCATCCTAGTAACAGATAACAATAATAACACCCAAATACAACATACAACAAATTAAGCATTTTATTAACCCTCACAGTGCATGCGTGTGAGAATTACGGTGGCCTCTTTGTCATACATTCATTTATTCATTCATTCTGTCACTCTGCCAACAGCGGATCTCAAAAACCGGGCGAACTCAGACTGGATGAAGATTAAAGTCCCTTTAATTGTCCACTAGGTAATCTACTGAATGGGCATGGCTGTATAGCAGCACTCACAGCAGTGTCTGCCTTTTCGCAAAAACTAAGCTGAAATGAAAGAAATAGCCATTTAGAATCATGCACTCTCGCATGAGCTTGCAATTTTTTCTGTTCCGGTTCCAGTGCTGTTTTCATCTGGTGTATCTTATGTTAGTATGTCTCAATTGCCAGGGGTGTGATCCTTTATCAATTTGTAAGTATGCCCGCTCTTCACAAAGAGTGTTCTGAATATTTGTGTAACTTTTAGTATAACATGCATGTTGAGTAGTCCAAATGTTCCTGTGGTTGTGGGATATTCACTTCATTGGCTGCTATAAAATCATATTCCTTACTCTGATATACAGACTAAAGTTGTCCACACTAAGCCATAGCTAGCATAATCACATAACTAGCCAGATACATTAAAATATTATTCCTAAACTGAGAAAAATAATTATTATTATAAGCTGAAAATATAAGAACTTTATATTCAAAAGTAGTGACTTTGTTAGCAAATTATCTAACTTGAGCTGAGGGTTTGCACACTTATTGCTCTAGTTTGACTATATCATAATTATTACTAGAACTGCTAGAACTTTAAACCATTGGACTATTTTTGAATTTAACAGTTCAAAAAGTAAAATTGATCCACCAATTGATGGATTGCAAAACTACGAGTACACAATATTCCATTCTGCATTACATGATACTTAAACAGATTGCAGTATTGGGCACATTCTTATAGTTTACTCCAATATTTTATTCATTCAGATTACATTATTAACTAAATTATAAATGTCAAATGTACAAATATAATTATGTTATCATTTTTATTACTGCAATTTACACATATATATATAACAAAATAATTCAAATCTTTCATTGCTAATACTGAAAGCTATAACAAACATGGCAATCCTGCAACAAAGTAGTGATTTTGTGCCAATTAGTATTAGAGTACTTGTCTTTCAAGCTGAGGACAATAGTGGAACAAACAAACCAGACTAGTAGTAGCAATCTATATTAGTCCAGCACCAGATACTTAACATTATCTCAATTTAGAATCTGCAATGTGCTGAAGATATCATTTTGTATTAAAACAGGAAATTCCATTAAAATCCACTATTATTAATTTACCTCTTTCGTGAAGCAAAACAAAAAAATTGACACTAAATTATTTCAAAGAAATGTCTTCTATTATTTCTGGTAGTTCATTTATTAGCTTTAGTAGTACAGTAGTACCTCTCTTATCTGGGCACCTTGGTTTCAAGGGGTGCCTGTACCTCAGATTTGCCCATATCTCAGAATGCATTCAAAATAGTGCTGCCAGCTGAACTGCCTATCCAAAAGCAGCTGTCAAATTTGCTAGTTGGGATACTTTACCTAACCACAAGGTATATAGCAGCTGCCCAGTAGAGGGAGGTGTCCGTAACTTGGGAGTCTGGATAAGGGAGGTTCTACTGTAGATATAACTATAAATAGTCATATGTAGGGGAAACAGGACTTCTGGATAAGGGAGGTTCTACTGTAGATATAACTATAAATAGTCATATGTAGGGGAAACAGGACGTACACTAGACAAACGTTTAAAGGAACACCAAAATGCAGCAAAAAGGCATGATGAGAAGAATGGTATAGCTGTACATGCATGGAACAGTAAACATAAAGTAAATTGGTTGGAGGCCAAAGTGAAAAAGAGAGTTGAGAACTACACCAGAAGAAGGATTACTGAGGCAGTAGTGATCCAAAGCCTGCCATCAACATCTAACTTGGACAATGGCCTGGAGTTAAATCAAACATGGCAACCAATTATAGCGTCACTATAACTAGTGCATCCTCAGGGTCTTTGCATTTTATTGAACTGGTTTTTTGTCATTTTTAGTATTGTGTTTTTTGTCAACTGATGAAGACCTACGGGTTGAAACGTTTTGACTATTTATAGTTATATCTACTACGAAAGCTAATAAATAAACTACCAGAAATTGTATTACGTAGTAATGAACCTATACAGCGTCTTCTATTATGTAATGACATCCATTATATGAATGTGATATCACTTTACCAATATCACACTTACATGGCTGCATTAGTTCAAATGTGGGTATTGTTTCACAATAGAGGCAGAACGCTGACCTTACAAAAGAATAAACATAAAGCTAGCTTCCAGGTATTGTTAGTTGTATGGATTCAAATGAGCAAAATCCTGTATGATCTAAAATTACCAGTATTTAGTATATGTATTATTTACAGCAGTCAGTTGTGTTGCCCTGGGAAAATTATTGTTACAAGCTAAACCCTTATCTACAGTGTCTCAGTAATGAAGTACAGTGTATATTTAAAATGTCCTGTACATAAGGGTATCATCACACAAGCACAGTATATACTTCTCATATAATCAGGAAGTCCCCTCTCCAGCTATAGCATTGGCATGAAGTGCTTTAAGTCACTATAATAAGCAGATACAAAATATTCCTTACCATAGTTTGTTATTCGGATCAATTTTTTGAATTTTGTAGGCACTTTACTAGATACTCCATTAACTGATGGGGACTGCTCTGGTGTACTCAATTTAGCGACGTCGGGTTCCATCTCGCTCTCACCAGGCTCCATCTCTCTCTCGCAAGGTTCCATATCGCTCTTGCTAAATTCCATCTCTCTTTCGCTAGGTTCCATTTCTCTCTTGCTAGGTTCCATCTCTCTCTCGCAAGTTTCCATCTCACTCTTGCATGGTTCCATCTCGCTCTTGCTAGGTTCCATCACTCTCTCGCTAGGTTCCATTTCTCTCTCGCAAGGTTCCATCTCTCTGTTGCTAGTTTCCATCTGTCTCTCACTTGGTTCCATCTCTCTCTTGCTAGGTTCCATCTCACACTTGCTAGGTTCCATCTCTCTCTTGCTAGGTTCCATCTCATTACCGCTAGGTTCTATCTCTCTCTTGCTAGGTTCTATCTGTCTCTCGCAAGGTTCCATCTCATTCTCGCTAGGTTCTATCTCTCTCTGGCAAGATTCCATCTTGCTCTCGCTAGGTTCACCTGGTGCACTGGCAACAGCCTCCACCTCAGCTTCCATCTCAGCTAAAGCATCCCTCAAGAGAGACTGAGCGCATGGATGCCTGGCGATATCAAGCAACTTCTTCAATTCGTCCGCATATTCCTACGTGTACGTTCAAAATTAAATTAAAATTACCTATGCATAAACCCTGAAATTTTCTTACAGTATCCATGCTCACAAAAGAAAGTAACAACAACAATAATTTGCAGTCTAATCTAGGCCGCTAGCCCCTCTCATAAACTATCCGAAACTTTTCAAGTAGGTATTGTGTTCAGCAATAGTAGCTGTAATAGTCAATTAAAGCGAAAATATCTTAGAAACCACTCCCCAAAAACTTTCATTTACTAGCAACGGCACATGCCCGAGCTCAAACTGCGAGCAAGCTAGCCTAGCTTAAATTAGCGTAAGTAATACCACACAACTAATTTTTATTTTATTTTAATATATTTTATTTTATTTTTTATTTTTATTTTTTAATAGTTCCATGCACTAAGCATTCAGGAGAAGAGCCAACTAGCCAAATTAGGCTATTCTAAAGGCCTTCCTAGCATAAAACAGACAATAATGAATGATAACCAAACAGAGGAAGAAAAAAAATTTAAAATTCAATAGTGCAATGAGAAGATTTAATTTTTTTTTTATTATTGCAATTGTTTTCATGTGTAACCATTTAACCATTGATAAACAATGTATTATTTAAGCAGTACTATCACAAAAAGTATGTGATGGCTGTCTAGCTAGTTCATAACTGGGTGACCTTGTAAAGAGTGTGGTTATGGACATCACATCCCCTATTCTTAACAGCAGCCACACTTGAGCAAATAATTTGACAGTTGATATCATTTCGGTTGAATAAGGCTATTGGTGATGTTTGAATTAGTCTCTGCCTCCAGTGTTATAGACTTTGTGTAACATTTGCCTTTCACAGCAAAAGAAGCTTCCTAAACTTCCTGAAGTAGCTATACTAGTATTATGTTATAAGCAAAAAAAGAAGGGGAACAATAAACTTGAAGTATTGGAATACTAAATAACAAGGAATATTATAAACTTAATGGTACAAGACTACTCAACCTCTCTCTACATTGAATTGATTAAACCTTTTTTTTTACATTATAATATTTTATTTTCATATACAATTCTTAAATTTATTGTCTAATACACGTATTATAATAATAAAAAGGTAACATTCCTATCGTCTATTAAATTTGCTAGTATGTAGTATAAATATGTTGGACAAGTACCCAAAAATATATATATAAATTGCATCAGTTTATGTACTTAGTACATGTACTGCTAGTATTCATTATAATTTTTTTTCTATCTGGTCTTATATGTGTGTGTATACATATAATATGTGGATATACTAGTGGTGTGCTTGAGCACAAATGGCAAGCGAGACTATTGTTAAATTTGATTTTAACAACTAACACTATAAAGTCGAGTTTTTAAATTATGTATGAGGTAAAGGGGTTTCAATGTCATAGTAACCGATCCCGCAACAGTTTGAATTGAAAAAGAAGCAACAAAATCAAATCACGTTATGTTCTTTGTGATATAGTAGTTGTAACGCACAATACTTTCACACAACTGAACATACCTACGCAAGACTTAGTCTCGCGTAGCCAGACTCTTTACCAACCGTAACCGCTACGCTGGGAAGGAAAGGGTCTGGGAACATACAATACAACGACTTGTTCAGCAGCACCCCAAAAAGGGTGCTTAATTATCACATTCCAGCAAGCTTGCGGTATACTGTGTGACGTCAACATCACATCTGGGAGGGTGAAAACGTTGCTCAACTTCATTGAACTGGTGAAGTTATTTTTCGTAGGCGATTTATAAGCACTCCTGGCAAGCAATAAACGTACGAGCATGAATAGGAAACCTGCTACCTGGACGTGGTCGTGACGTCATTGGTTATCACAAGCGTTGGAATGTAACACAACTAGTGGTGCGCTCGAATAGCGCAAATGCATGGCGAGCGAGCAGACTTTTTTTACAGAAAAAAAGGACAGAAATTACATCTAACTGATTAGGCATGAAGAGTTAACAATAACAGAATTACCTGAATAAACTTCGAAAGCAGTGGCAAAGAAGCGCAGCTTGACAAAGACTTCACAATTGTTTCAAGAAGAGAGTAGCTATAAACGTTTTGGTTGAAACAAAGTTGCGTAAGGCAGTGCAGCAGGATTCTCCGCGCTCGTTAATTGAAAAATACTGGAACTGTGAACGCTTTACCTAACTTACGTAATTAGAAGCGCGGGAGAAATATTTTGACGTACGTATACATACCTACATATATATATATCTGAAATCTCAATTGAACACGACTGATAGTCAGCTTCGCTCGCTTCGCTCACTCGCTGAATAACAAGCAGTTGTGAAGTGTCTTTGTGAAGCATTTTCTTATATAGCTACTTCTGAGAATATTTTGTGAATTATATTAATGTGTGAACATAATAGTATGACAGTAATTGATATAAGTCACGAGTCAGCTTTCCTTTTAGGTGAACTAAACAATGCAAGAGAGTTTTTCTTTATGGAGTCATGGATTGATTTTGTTCTCTGTAAGAACTTCCTTTTTATACTATGAGGGAATTTTTTAGTTGGAAATGCTTTCGAACAAACTAGTGTTTCATGAATTCATCTATCTAGGAATGGCTTCTGCTTCACATAGGAGCACTGACAATTTTAAGACTGGTCTTTGTAATGTTCCCTTGTACGTCTTGACATTTGCTACTCAAACAAATCCCTCTTGTTCCCAGTAAACTTGTATGGCTCATCCTAGTGGCCATTTACATTGAAACAGGTCTGGTCTTTCACAAGAACAAGATCTCTTATCTTGAGATTTCTGCATAGCTTAATCCACTTTTGATAGTGATTGATAATTTATATTTACAGCAGTGCTCTTATAAACGAAGTTTGTTAGCTGACTCTTATGCATTCACTAGTACTCAATACAGTATAGCTAAATTGAGAGAGATAATAATAAGTTCCATGTTTTCAACTCAGTTTCATAAGACAGATTAAGCCAACAGTGCTAGCTAGTATACTTGTAGCACTGCTTAATTTGGTACATGTTAAAGCTGCGATAAATTATTAGCTACAAATCTTGAATAACCTAGCTTTTTCTTAATAATTTGTTATTAATACAATGTTCTTGCAAACAAATTCCTTATGAGTAACACTTGTATCTGACATGGCGTCCTGGTACTCTAGTGATGGTACCATCCACAATAATTCGAGCTTTTGCATGAAATACAAGGGTATGGATTTCTTCGTAAAAAACCCTACAAAAGTATTCACCACTGTGCCGTTCTTCCAGATTAAACAAAGTAAGTGTATATTCACCGATGTCTTTATTTTGAGTGTTAAAGTAAACACCGTACCACCTCTACTGGATTAACGCTATAGCATGTAAGAGTAACAGTACTATTCTTCGACACTTCTATCCAGTTAGGTGCTGATTGTGGTGGTTGTGTAACTCTTCATCACTTTTTCTTATTATCGTAACTATTCTGGCCGCCTACGGGGTCTGAACAGCGAGATCACCTCCTACACTTAGCCACCTTACCTATCACAATGAACATAGCCATCTTACCTGTCACAAATGATATTCATAGCCGGTACTTCACCCAATGCATTATCGCGTGTCGTCATCCCATTTAAGTTGTATTATCGCAATGTTCTTGGTTGTTGGGATTACTTAAACCTATACTGTTAAGTAGGAGTGCGGGCTTTTGAGGTTAGTTAATTAGTAAACCTCTCGGTTGCGAAAGGCTAGCATTATCATCCGCTATTAGCCTTTCAGCACCTGGTCCTTTGGGCGTGGCTGTCACTCTCAGCCACATACTCTTGACTCCACCTACCAATCAGCTCAGGGCCTTACACTCCCTGAACATTAACCATTGAGTATATTTCAAAAAAATAATCAGCGTCTCTCTCACTGCAAGTATAAAAGCCTGTGTCACTTTCTTTCAAATTGTTTAGTGTTACTTGTTCCACACTTTACTGTGTTTACTTGAAAAACAGGTTGATTTTGACTTTCAGATATAATCCAGCCTGATGAAGTGTTGGAGTAGCACCAATTCACAGCTGAGGAATAACTGCCACAATAAAAATTAGCTGAACAATCTTCTTCCACAAATAAAACATTCGGAACCAGTTCATAATAATTATACACTTCAATTTGCTGCCAATTTCTTCTGCCCGCAGATGCGACAAAAGAAATTAAGGAAATATAGAAAGAAATGGAATCGCTTTCCGACAATAAAACCATAAAAACTATTGGATTTTGCAACCACTGTGTGCTTTTGTTACACTCATTATTAGACGCTCGTTGGTTTCTTATAGGGCTTGTCCCTAAGTTAATGATGATGAGTTAACTATCTACTGTTCTTCATGTAATTGCTGTTCTATTTTAAACCGCGGGAGTGTACTTAATCGATTTATAAAGCCATCGTTTAATTAGATGTGTATTATTTCTGATGAGATGGATTACAATTTCTGCAGTAGCCTGCAATCGCAGGAGTTTTTGTTAAATACGTTTACCACAATTAAAAGTCTAATTTAGAGAGCAGTAGTAAGATTATTTCTGTATCATTAAATAGCAGGACCATTGGTAGTGTAAACTGGTACCAGCTGTAAAGTAGCGAATAGAAATCTTTTTAAACATTAAGCCTATTGTAGCCGCTTGCATGCAGTAGGTGGCATTAATTTAAACTATTGATAACTTAAATTCTTTGTTGGTAGCGTACTGCTGCGAAGGTTAAATATTGTGGAAAGATTTTCGGAGCAACGCTTCATTCTTCTAGGCTCTGGATCTAAAAGTATGACACCCCGCTGCTGACTTTTTTACTTGGATACTGCATGATGGAATTAAATTAAATAATATACCGTTATGTTAATGAGCCAATGGTAGAGGCGATTTAATTATTACGCTGTCACTATTGTATGTTTTTCGAAACGGATGTTCACATCACAGCACGTACTACTCTCGACGGATCAATTATTCACGCGGCAAGTCAAATAATTTATCTTTCCTTCACTACTCATTTTGCTGATACATTTAGTCACATCCGGTAGTGGTAGGAATAACTGGCTACAAAATACGTCAAGTGTAAAACTAATCGACTTTCGAAAATTTTTCTTTAGCTGTGTCGCTCCAGTTCAACCGTACCCAGTAAACATATTGAAGAAAGGAAACAATCAACCTTAATTAACTTGCATTACACAGACTTCGGTATTGATATCACAGTTGGACTAGTGGTGGAATTGAAAGGAAGCGTTGGTCACTGTTTGTATAAATCATGTAACTTCCAATACACGTTTCCGGAAAGAATACATTACCAACTATCAGTATCCTAGAACGATGATGCTTCCATACTAAACACTAATTATACTAATAATTTTGTGCAAGCTCGATTTGTGCGAGCAACAGGAAGTGCTACTACCACGCCCATTTGTGGGATAGAATCGTATTGGAAATTTAGGTGGCGGTTGAGGAGACTTAGCTGTGTATATTAAATAATGTGAGTGTATCTCGTTAATTTGTTCTGATTTGAAAATGAACACTTCACAACTGTACTGGTATAATATTGAAGTAAGTAAGAGTAACTGATCTATTTTCAGACACTTCTACCCAGTTAGGTAGGATTGACCAAATTCGAAATCGTTTACCATTAAATCTAAATTACTTGGACAAAATATACAAACAGTATGTATTCTTTCCGGAAACGTGTATTGGAAGTTACATGATATACTATAGTGTCATGATGCTGCTTTATTTCAATAGCTGACAAATGACTATGTCCTCCACTCATCTAACACTACAATTGTACCACTTCGCTTCCAAAATCTGATACTTCAATCATAAATATGTGGTAGTTTCTGTTCTACCCTTTCAAAATAGGCTCAGTAATCTTCTCTGGACCTCTTTACATGTATTTCTCTTTCCATATTGCTACTCATATATTGCAACAATGTAAGAGTCACTGTTGAATTGCAGCCTGGCACTTCAAATTTTGTTCCTCCTATGCAAACAATTGAAAAATATTTGAATTTCAGCTAGCTAGATATGTTGAAGACAACATATGGTTTGTTTTAGGTCCATTTAGCTAGATAACAATCTTATTTGAAACTAAGTTTAATCTCTTCCTAATCCAGGGCTACCTTGTTTACACTAGCAAACCATTGCGTTTAAAATGCAATACTTTGAAGTCCATTTGGAGCAGACTCGGCTGTCGCTACATATGTAAACCTGTTTTAGCCCATTCACCCTCTAAGCTCAGATTATCGGCTAATATACAGCCACATTAGCCCGTTAAAGGCAATATGACCAGATGTGCTGCCTCAAGGCTGCTAGCGAGAAAATTTTAACTTGTCTGTCGGTGCTGCTAAAAAATGTGGGCTTTGAGATCAACCTAGTATTCTTGATTTTCTCAAAGTCAAGAAATAATCTCTAAGCTCACTTTTCCCTTACCTCATTACTCTGTAAAAATTAAAAGCATGGATATGGAGTTAGCTATCATGCATTTGATTCATAACTAATAGCATCCTTCCAAGTAAATGAGAAAATGTGAAAAAGAAACTAAATACAGAAAAAAAATTGAGTTAGCAGGGACAACTAATGCATTAAATATACCACCAGTTATGTCAAATGGGAAGAATTTTACATATAAAAATTCATTAAAGTTGTAACCAATAGAGTAGGCATGGTTTTCTGATTTGTACCTAGTAATCTTCAGTTTCTATTTCCTGCCTGAGGGCTGTTAAATTTATTATCATGTTGTGCAATTAATAATTTCAATATCAATTGGTTATTGTTTTCCATAGAAAATAATATATGGGAATTAGTAATAGCTATTTTCAAGACAAATCCAATATTTTTTTCCTCGATTCTCTTCTCAATTAGCTAATTATATTTCACTTCTCAATGGAATGTAAATAGCTAGTTATTTTATTAAACATAACCAATTGCCTGTCAGCTAAGAATGCAGTTGCTTCTATTTATAATAGTAACGCTTATGTATTCTGTTGGTAGTTTATAATTATGATCTTAATAACTTTAAGGGTGGCCGCACATAGCAACTGCACCGCCTGTAGATCCGGACTTTAATTTATTCCCGGCAGGCTGCCTCTCCTCCAGTAGCCGTTCTCCAGACTCTGCCGCCTGAACTCAAGTGGATGGATCCACCAGGCTCTATTTCTGCGGAGCGAAGACTTCCCAAGCTGCCAGATCTAATACCTTCACCTCTGGCTATCTCCAATAAACTGCTCTCCTTCTGACTCTCTTGTTATTGTTGTATGTATTGGTGTTTGTTTACTCTTGATATAGGCGGGCTCTTTTTAGAACCAAAACAAACTAATTGAAAAAAAAATTGCCCACGTACTCGTAGTACGAGATATGGGGGTGGGTCTAATTCTTAAGAATAGCGAGTGGAATTAAAGTTCCAAATTTTGTATGAGTTTTTCTTGGAATCTAATAATGAGAACGACACAAAAATTTTACACAAAACCAAAAAAAAAAAAAAATGAACTGCACCATAACGAGAATTTATCTTATAAACAGAAAAAATTGCGAAATATTGAAATGGATAAGAACTCGTTGTCTTGCAGCAGAGTATCGGCTCGGCTAGTAGTGCACCAAATTGCGGAGCTCCAACTTACCGCACTGCTTCAAAAAAGTGCTACAAAGTTTTATAACCATGCCCCGATATTTCCTCCAGATTCGCTCTAAAATTAGAGAGCGGCTCCTTGGCTGATACTTTGTCCTGGTGTTGTAGTGGAGAAGCCCCTGTAAGTATACAATAGTAGTAATCGTGCAATGCAACCATCAACAAAAAAAATTGCGTAGGGGGTGTGCGCCACCCTTAATAAAGTATCAAAAATACTTCAATGAATGTCTATAGCACATTGAACTTTTTCTCAAAGATGAGAAAATTATTCGGCAAACAGCACTTTGGAGTCTTGCTACCAAGTTGTGCTTTTCCCTTTGCTTTTGTCTAGCATTTGCACTAGTTGAGACTCCACTATCCTAAGCTGATGTAGTTGTAACAACACAAGCAGGCTGGTTTGTTCTGTCAGCTTGGCCAAGTGAATAGGCTTGCTCCAATACCGTTGATAACTCTGGTTCAGGAAGCAATACAGTGATGTTAGCTGTATCAGAATAATGGTTGGTCTGCTCAATAGAAGTGGATGATATTGTCTGTTGAGGCAGTTATGTTGATATCTGTACCAGAAGAAGACTTGTCAGCAGTGAGCAGGGATAACTAATGCAGGAAATTTAGCACCACAGTTATGTCAAATGGGAAGAATTTCACAAATAAAAATTCATTATTAAAGCTGTAACCAATAGAGTAGGCATGGTTTTCTGATTTGTACCTAGTAATCTTCAGTTTCT
>WLWD01005947.1_pt1 | contig 48923 bp, 22 predicted proteins | sample 6712731 | NCBI WGS metagenome assembly WLWD01 (sample SAMN12718690, study PRJNA576275) | sponge metagenome | isolation source: marine sponge | host: Mycale hentscheli | place: New Zealand: South Island, Marlborough, Capsize Point | collected 2014-11-01 | reverse complement strand
TGTTACCCCTGTAGGTGTCTCGCTCGCTACGCTCGCTCGCCAATAAACAAACATCCCCGATTTTCGATTGTGTTACCCCTGTAAGTGTCTCGCTCGCTACGCTCGCTCGCCAATAATAATGTTCGGGGTGTGTAAAGTCACGAGCAGGTTAAATTAAAATGTATGTGTTCGAAGGACCAGGCTGACAAGATCCCAATGGCCTCGGGAGAATCACAAATGCAGCCGCTGTCACCTATGGCAATTGCAGCCTTACTATGTAACCCCAAAAGTGGCTAACTCCCCTAATGATGGTAAGAGGTTTGGGCTTTAAACTTATCAACAAAATACATAAGAATTTACAAGACATTAAATGTATAACACGTAGTCTGAACCTGCAGTGGGTTTGCAGGTCCTAAACCACATGTATGAATATGATTACAAGCATAAAGTGTTCGACATGAGTGTGTGGTGTGTTAACATGAATGTAGTAAGGGTCTGTGCCTTTAATGTTCAATGCCAGGGCTGGCCTCAGGTTGATGTTCTTCCTGTCTGGGCTAAGTCCCAGACAAATAACACTGGTTTATTTTTTAGTTACTGGTGATTGAGATTATCAGAATGGTTGATGTTTGATACTACAAAAGTTACCATTAATCAGGTAAGAGAGTGATTTTGTATTTGTTTGCTGAAAATCAAATGTCATAACTGCTATTATAGTGTTTGCATGAAGTAAGCTAAAAATAGTAACATTTTATGTTACCTAAATATCAGGCTCGCTCGCCATTTGTGCTCAAGCACATCACTAGTTTATTTCATTATTTGTATATATGTATGGATGTACGTAAGGCATTTTTGTACTTTGACCCTCGCGTTTTTGTGTTAGTTCGGTTGTCGACCCCGTCCCAAACTTCACTAAACAGAATCCTCTGTTTATCGATCAGTACCCGTATAACCCTAGAAATGGAATTGTTTACGTTTTTGAATTCTTTTACTGGTGCAGTTAAAACGTGAAAACTTACAGGACTTCCATTTCTATTCGAGTTAGTGGCGGTGGTAAGTCAATGCGCTCTTTGTCATGGTTATAAGCCGTGCGCAACAGTATTTACTTGAAAATACATTGTCCACTATACTACTGCGAAGGTAAGTCTGTGTAACACAGGTGCATGTCCAGTTGTGTCAAAGCATTGTGTGTTACAACCACTACATAGCTAAAGAATATCACAAAGAAAACTTTTGTATTGTTTTGTTTTGTTGTTTTTCCTTCAATTCAAGCAGTTGCAGAGAGTTGTTACTATGGCACTGAAATCCCTTTACCCTGTATGCTAAATAAAAAAACTGGACCTTATTTTCAGTAGCTTCAGTGTTAGAAGTCAAAATCATTCATATAAAAATAGTATAGTCTTTAGGCTCGCTCGCCATTTGTGCTCAAGCACATCACTAGTACTAGTGGTGCGCTCGAATAGCGCAAATGCATGGCGAGCGAGTAAATATATGAGTATTATAGGTAAAGGTGATTTGTGAAGGAAATCGCTAAATAATAGCAATGATTAGGCATGAAGAGTTAACAATAACAGAATTACCTGAATAAACTTCGAAAGCAGTGGCAAAGAAGCGCAGCTTGACAATTTGCCATTCAGTCTTTCGCCAAGAAGAGAGTAGCTATAAACTTTTTGGTTGAAACAAAGTTGCGTAAGGCAGTGCAGCAGGATTCTCCGTGCTCGTTAATTGAAAAATACCGGAACTGAGAACGCTTTACCTAACTTACGTAATTAGAAGCGCGGGCGAAATTTTTTGACGTACGCATACATACCTACATATATATATATATATATCTGAAATCTCAATTGAACACGACTGAGAGTCAGCTTCGCTCGCTTCGCTCGCTCGCTGAATTATATGTTTGGACGTACGTAAGGCATTTTTGTACTTTGACCCTCGCGTTTTTGTGTAAGTTCGGTGGTCGACCCCGTCCCAAACTTCACTAAACTAAATCCTCTGTTTAGCGATCAGTACCCATATCACCCTAGAAATTGAATTGTTTACCGTTTTGAATTCTTCTACGGGTGCAGTTAAAACGTGAAAACTTACGGGACTTCCATTTCTATTCGAGTTAGTGGCGGTGGTAAGTTAATGTGCTCTTTCGCACGGTTATAAGCCGTACGCAACAGTATTTACATTGTCCACTAGACTAACCGCCAAGGTAAGTCTTGTGTAAGTGTATGTCCAGTTGTGTCAAAGCATTGTGCTTTACAGTCACTATTTAGCTAAAGAATATCACAAAGAAAACGTTTAAATAACGTGTATTGTTTTGTTGTTGTTGTTGTTTTCCTTCAATTCAAACAGTTGCAGCGAGTTGTTACTATGGTACTGAAATCCCTTTACAGTGTATGCCTAATTTAAAAACTCGACCTTATTTTCAGTAGCTTTAGTGTTGGAAGTCAAAATCATTCATATAAAAATAGTATAGTCGTTAGGCTCGCTCGCCATTTGTGCTCAAGCACATCACTAGTTAGTGGCATTCCTTTGAGACTGTACTAATGCGCGTAAGTTTAAAGGGAACGTGCGTCAGCACGCAACGCAAGCAACCTATTCCGGCGAATTGTAAGGCAACGATCAAGACTAAAATCACTGAAGTGTTTCAGGAGATGGGATGGCCTTCAGCTAAGCCTGAGCAACATCAAATTGTAGAAGCTATTTTGAATAGAGACGTTTTTGTGATTCTTCATACTAGAGACTAGTTATATACTGTATCAGCTATGGCTTGATAAACTAGTGTTGTGCTTTAGCTCCAGTGACAAGTGAGCTAGCCTAGCTAGAGACTATAGTTGTATACTGTATCAGCTATGGCTTGATAAACTAGTGTTGTGCTTTAGCTCCAGTGACAAGTGAGCTAGCCTAGCTAGAGACTATAGTTGTATACTGTATCAGCTATGGCTTGATAAACTAGTGTTGTGCTTTAGCTCCAGTGACAAGTGGGCTAGCCTAGCTAGAGACTAGTTATATACTGTATCAGCTATGGCGGCTTGATAAACTAGTGTTGTGCTTTAGCTCCAGTGACAAGTGGGCTAGCCTAGCTAGAGACTAGTTATATACTGTATCAGCTATGGCTTGATAAACTAGTGTTGTGCTTTAGCTCCAGTGACAAGTGGGCTAGCCTAACTAGAGACTAGTTATATAATGTATCAGCTATGGCTTGATAAACTAGTGTTGTGCTTTAGCTCCAGTGACAAGTGAGCTAGTCTGGCTAGAGACTAGTTGTATACTGTATCAGCTATGGCTTGATAAACTAGAGTTGTGCTTTAGCTCCAGTGACAAGTGAGCTAGTTTGGCTAGAGACTAGTTATATACTGTATCAGCTATGGCTTGATAAACTAGTGTTGTGCTCCAGTGACAAGTGGGCTAGCCTAGCTAGAGACTAGTTATATACTGTATCAGCTATGGCTTGATAAACTAGTGTTGTGCTTTAGCTCCAGTGACAAGTGAGCTAGTCTGGCTAGAGACTAGTTGTATACTGTATCAGCTATGGCTTGATAAACTAGTGTTGTGCTCCAGTGACAAGTGGGCTAGCCTAGCTAGAGACTAGTTATATACTGTATCAGCTATGGCTTGATAAACTAGTGTTGTGCTTTAGCTCCAGTGACAAGTGAGCTAGTCTGGCTAGAGACTAGTTGTATACTGTATCAGCTATGGCTTGATAAACTAGAGTTGTGCTTTAGCTCCAGTGACAAGTGAGCTAGTTTGGCTAGAGACTAGTTGTATACTGTATCAGCTATGGCTTGATAAACTAGTGTTGTGCTTTAGCTCCAGTGACAAGTGAGCTAGCCTAGCTAGAGACTAGTTGTATACTGTATCAGCTATGGCTTGATAAACTAGTGTTGTGCTTTAGCTCCAGTGACAAGTGAGCTCGCCTAGCTAGAGACTAGTTATATACTGTATCAGCTATGGCTTGATAAACTAGTGTTGTGCTCCAGTGACAAGTGGGCTAGCCTAGCTAGAGACTAGTTATATACTGTATCAGCTATGGCTTGATAAACTAGTGTTGTGCTTTAGCTCCAGTGACAAGTGGGCTAGCCTGGCTAGAGACTAGTTATATACTGTATCAGCTATGGCTTGATAAACTAGTGTTGTGCTTTAGCTCCAGTGACAAGTGAGCTAGCCTAGCTAGAGACTAGTTATATACTGTATCGGCTTGATGAACTAGTGTTGTGCTTTAGCTCCAGTGACAAGTGGGCTAGCCTAGCTAGAGACTGTTATATACTGTATCAGCTATGGCTTGATAAACTAGTGTTGTGCTTTAGCTCCAGTGACAAGTGAGCTAGCCTAGCTAGAGACTAGTTATATACTGTATCAGCTATGGCTTGATAAACTAGTGTTGTGCTTTAGCTCCAGTGACAAGTGGGCTAGCCTAGCTAGAGACTGTTATATACTGTATCAGCTATGGCTTGATAAACTAGTGTTGTGCTTTAGCTCCAGTGACAAGTGAGCTAGCCTAGCTAGAGACTAGTTATATACTGTATCAGCTATGGCTTGATAAACTAGTGTTGTGCTCCAGTGACAAGTGGGCTAGCCTAGCTAGAGACTAGTTATATACTGTATCAGCAATGGCTTGATAAATTCAGACATAAATAGTTTGAGTAACAATGAAAAGTAAAAGTTGGTTAATAAAAGCATTCAAATGGCAAGACGTACCACCTACCCTCCACTTGACCAATATTTGACTACTATAATATATTCTATAATATTTCGGGCTCAGTTTGCCCTTCAAAGTAGTGAAACTAATAAATGATGGCTGAGAGCTGTTGAAGAGCAAGTTATTGATAGTGTTTACACCTGAAGCATGTGAATGACTAGCTGAGTGGCTACAAAAAGCATGAAAAGAATAAATTAATGTGAGTATGATGCAATTTTCCTAGTGTATTCTTCAGAATCAGTAGTTGAAATGCTACCATCACTCCCACTGTATGAAGAAGCATCACTTCTGCTGTTATCACTGCCTGAGGTATAGGTTGCCATCCTATCTGGCTGAAAACCTCGAAGTTTACACAAGCATGCTGAAGTTTACACAAGCAAGCTGATCCGTGCGGTACTCAACTTGTGACATAATCAACCAGTTGGCCTACTTAATTAGCATGGGAGTAGGGTGCATTTTCAAAGACCCTTAACTGGGGAACTACTTGACCAAACACTGTCAATTTTTTTTGGAGTTATTATCTACTGAATGACTCAAAAAAAAAAATGGTGATAGTTACCTTTTAAAGCCCAATCAATTTGGTGTAAACAGCAAGTGACCTGACCCTCACCTACAAACCTTAAATACGACACTCTAATGTAGTTACTGTTGTGAATTTTTGACAAAACAATAGTAAATATATTAATATTAATGTCATATTATTTTAATTGTCAATGAGTAGTGAATATATTCTAGATTTAAAAACCATTCTGTAACACGCACTAAGAGTACCATTTTGCTGAAGTAGATGAACCCTCTATCAATACCAATAGAATCGAAGGCAAATTTGGTTATGACCCAATGCTCAGCATAAGAAAATAATTTTAAATAATGATCATAATTTTAATAATTGTTCAGAGAAGCTATTATCAAATAATGATCATAATTTTAATAATTGTTCAGAGAAGCTATTATCAAAACTTTGCTTTTGTTTTGGGATTAGCTATAGTTATAACGCAATTTATGAATGTAATATTCCGGTGAGAATTTTTTTTATAGTTTTAAGAGCACAATATTATTGAGATATAATACTTTTTTGGAACAGAATAGCTAATATATTCGCAAATTTCAACTACTTGATATACAGCTTAGCTTATTACTTGTCTGATATAAATTTGTTCATGTTACATAGAGTTGATATCTAATTAGTACATGCTGTTGATTTGTGGTTTAATTAAGTTTGAGAATTTTGTCATAATTATTTATATGAAAGGTCAATTCCTAGATAGTGTACAAGATATCATGCTAAAAATTTTAAGAGTATGTATAGAATGAACTCCATCTTTCAATTAATGTATTTAAATGGCATATTACACTTTCTGATTTAATTTACTTTTTAGTACTAAATGAGAAATATAATCAGTTAAATTTAATAAATAACGTAATTGTATTTCTTACATAAATGCACAAGAAGACGTAATAGCAGAGAGATAGACACATAATAATTAAATATAGAGAAAACTATGCAGGCATTATTCTATTGGAAATCTCCATTGAGTGAATTGGTAGGCTGAAACTTTATAGAAGTCATCCTTAACCAAGCCAGTGGGAGTACTACGCCCTCAAAATTGGAAAAGGTTTAATTTCCTTTAACTAAACACTAATACATCACTATAAAAATAGTGATGTATTCTAGTACTAATTATGGGAAAAACTTGTTTGTACATTATAAATTAGAGGGGTTTTTAAAACTGTATAATGTTATTGTCCAGATCATAAATAAAAAAAATACATAATGAGAATTATTTCTAAAAAAAACATTATGGCTAGTCGTTACTTCTTTTATGGCTCAAGTGTAATCTCTTTCAGATCATGTTTCAGACAATATTATAGGTATAGGTAACAGTCAGATGGACAGATAGTAAAACTGAGTAACAGATAATATAAGGACTTTACAGAGCATAAAGGCCTGATTTCATCTTTAATTGTTAAACATCAACTGATTATATTACTGCATCCTCTGCACCCACATTGCATATTTAAACATGTATCTTATAGTTATGATGTCATACTAAAAGTAGAGTATCACTAGTGCTCTAAACACGACTGAACTCAAGCTGGCATAAGTGATAACATATAACCTTCCTCATTTACAAAACTTTGTGGCGATGGAATATTATACTATAACAATGTCATCATAAGGCCAGGTGTCTTGACAACAGCACAACGAATGTTACAATTCTTTCTTGTAGTTTCTACATTATCCCATTTTTAGTCAACAAGCAGCCCAAACTTGTGCGTACCTGTTTATTACACTGTCTATTTCAACACGTCATAGTCTCAATTGAGTATGAGATACTAACATTAGACTGCCTCTTTGTACAACTGTTATTCTAACTATATTGCATATTATATTGAATTACTTTCGGCTGTACACAGACAATCTGAGTCATCACATAATATAGATACATGATAAATTAGAACCTAGTAATTACATAGTATTAATTGTCAATGGCTATATTTGGACTTCTAGAATAAATCACTGAAAGACGTCATTCCTAACTTCATGAAAAGTACCTATAATTATTGTTACATGTAAAAATTGAGGTTTAATTGTTTTTGCTTGTTATTGTTTTTGCTATGATTTTTGAGAAAGAAAATTGCAGGTGTTGGTTGCATGCAGCTAATAGTAAGAATTTAAAGGTGATATGTATCTTTTATTTTGACTGGCCAGTAACTCTGCTAAAGCAATAGCTACTATGATCAGATATAAAAAATACAGAAATGAATTAATTTATTAGTCCAACAACAACTAACACATCAGTCACATTACATTAGTCACCCTTACCTATGATTGATTCTGTCACTGTCATCTTGTTTGGACTCATCTAGTGACTTAGCTCTCTTGTAGAGAGATGCTAAGCATAGTGGATGATATTTAGCATCTTGTGCCATCATATCTCCAGCACTAAGTGTGGCGAGAAGTTTCTCATCCTGCAAAGCTAAGGCACACTTTCGAACATGGCTTTCCACCTGATAAGTACATACTGCACGAAGTGGTTCAGATGTATTTTCACAGAAATAACAAGACTCTTTAGGTACTGGCTCACTGGATCGGCTTAAACTAATCTTCTTTGTGGGTGGTGAACAGTCTGTCTTAATGTCTTCGATAGGCGTGTTTCCTCTCTGCTCTCTTCAATTTTGTGATGTTGAACTTTGTGTGATAAGATTTATGCCACTTAGCCTCCTTTTTCATGAAAATGGTGTCAATGCTGTCTCCTTCATCTAGACAAGAAAGATCTATTGGCATGGGCATCTTGTTGAGTTCATTAAAGCGGATAATATTGAAAGAGTAGAGTAACCAACACCAACATCATGTTGTTTGGAGTTAGCTGGGCACTGCAAGGCTTCACGAGGGTCTTCTTGACAAAGGACACATCTGTTCCAATTTGTCTTCACTGGTGTACTCTCTCTGGATGGACCAGGCTGCTGTGAACTCACAAACTGGCTGTTGGACATTATCTCTAGCAATTAAACAATTCCCAGTTCATGAAAAAACCTGCCAAAGCATGAGCCATGAAAAAAGAAACAGCCTAATAGAACGAAAAAGTTTGCATTTTTTAATTTCACGTAATAAATTATATAAGGCGCGAAAATTTAAAATTTCGCGTATATCGCATTTAATATTGTTGCTGAAGAGGTGGCATAATTTCTCATTATATCATTAAAGAAGGTGGCTCCAATTCCAGAAATATTTCTAATAGCATATTTTTTTACTATACCAAATTTTACGCTTGTAACCCAAACTGGAACAATTACTATAATATAGTGCACATATCCGCTTGACTATTACACAACAGATACTATTACTACTTCTACTGTCACTATCCATGTGAGAGCTACTACTAGCACATATCTGAGCCTGCCAGCTGTGTCTGAAGCACTAAATGTTAGAGGTAAGAGAGCAAATTATAAAATAACTTTTATGGTTGAACTTTCATCATGTTTTTACCTAAAACATTTAAATGAAGTTGTAGTCATGGATCATGAATATAATTCCTAGCTATGATCTGCTCCATTTCTAAACTTTTTAAGTGAAAAAATTGTTCATAAAATTACTTTGTAACATTTGACAATATGATTGGGCATTCACAATTTTGTGTATTGCTAAATAAATTTTACAATAGTACAACTTAAAATACATAAACAATTTCATAATAATATTGACAAAATTACATTTCTGAAGTAACCTCAGAATTATGATTATTACAAGAATACAATTAAGTATCAACTAAAGAGATTATGATAATCAAGTGAACATTATCATTTAGCTATTGAGAAGGAAACCGCAATATATTATTGGTAATGCCGTACCTAAAGATGTCATTGTGAAGATATCTAGGATGGAATATATATATTTATTGTGTACTGAATCGGCCTATTGAGTACCTTTATGTAGAAAATGCATTGAATTTTATCGTGTGCCTGCAATATTCCGCAGCAAAGGGGAAGTCCAGAGTTATTGCGTTCGGTTATTGAGTCCCCCTAAGCTACATTTTTATGCTTATTGCATCCCCTGAGGATCTGCTAATTCTATAATACCATTCTATGCCAATTACATTAATTTGGTTAAATAAAATAGCTTCATATGAATGCAGAGACTCTTTATTACTAGCTATGAGAGTGTTTGGTTTATACAGACTACTGCTTGCACTCCGCTAGAAGTCGGTCTAATTCTTCGGGTGAAATATTCTCAATTTTTCGCTTTTCATTTATCCCTTTGCACGAATGATAGATACCACTTTCTCAAGTTGGGTAATGTTTTATTTTTGAGTATTACATTTTTTTTGCTCTTCTAGAACTTCTGTGATTCCTCATTGACAAGACTAACTGATTGTTCACTCTCAATGCTACGATGGCTGTACTTCATTCCTTTCACATTCCCTTTCTACTCCACCTCGAATATTAGAGATAAGATTTCAATAACTTCATTAGAATAAAATAATTTAAAGACTTCTTGGCAGCATCCATTACATTAGCCATTCGGTTTCAATGCCATTCGTGCTTGACCAGTACACAATAAATTGATTAATCATTGGATACCATGGGAATATCACTCGTCTGTCGCACTTGTGCAAATGCTAGCTGACAGACTCGTGATATTCTGTGGTATTCAATTATTAATCTATATTTTTTCCACCATAGATATCTTCACAATGATATCTTTAGGTACATGACCCTTGAAATAACTCATGATATTTCACATTTTGTTATTTCTCTTTGTACTGAACAAGCTCATTACACTTGTAGTTATAGCAACTGCCAAACTAGCCACTTTTTCCTGGTTTTTACAGCTACCTTCCTCTGGTGCAGCCTACCAAACCAGGTTAGAGCAGCTGCTAAAATATCCAGTTGGGGGTATGGGGGGCCCCTACAACCAACTTCACCTGTGAGTTACCAGTCTTAATACAAACCAAAAGATATCTAGTGTGGAATAAACCACTTATTACACTTGTAAGAGAATGGCTTGATATTTCACTTACCTCTGCTCATGAAAATAAATTAGCCTGCTCATGAAATATTCAATATGCACAGTGTGGGACTAGTTGGGGGTAGGTAGCTCTTTCCTGCTGCCACAAGAGAGGGGGCTTACTCAATGGACTAAGCTGAATATGGAGGCCTGAGGCTAGCACTCTACCCTCCTTAGTTAGGTGGCCCTAAGCCTATTCCTAGTAGGATTGTAGAAGAGTTTGATACAGAGATTAATCGATCTCAACAAAATCTGGCAATGCATAACTCTGAGTTATATGAGGCAAGGCCAAGGTATATAAAACCATGCCACACACACTCTTACAAAAGTGATGTTAATTATGCTATACAAAACTGATGTTGCTAATAGGTTCAAGTGTAACTTGATGAATACAACTCTTGTTGACTATGCACACACATACGCACACAACTAAGTCTGTTCTCTTCTGTGTTGAGGTCACCTTCTTTCTGATTTAGGGGCACCTCTGGCTTGCTCAGGTTGGTGGGCATTCCCACACGCAAGCTAATTACAATATAATATGCAGTACTTTATTACATGAGTCAGAGTGTGATATGGCAAAATAATTCATGAGCAGGCTAATTTATTTTCATGAGCCAGGAGGTGATTGAAATATCTAGCCATATCACTCTGACAAGTGTAGTAAGTGGTTTATTCCATGCTAGGTGTCTTCACTGAAGTAGTTACTACTAGGGTTGGTAACTTCTGGTGTAAATATAGCCAAAACTCTCTAGGGGTTCCCCACACCCCCAGCTGATACTTTAGCAGCTTCTCTAACCAGGTTGGGTAAGCTTCGCTAGAGGAAGGCAGCTGTGAAAACCCAGAAAACTGGTAAGCCAGGTAGGTTGCTATAACTACTAGGGTAATGAGCTTGGCAATATTGCCATGAGATAATACCATGTGATAACGTGGGGTAAAATACCTAAAAATAACATTGTGAAGATATCTAGTGTGGAATAAATAAATACATATATTATATATATTAATATTTGCTTATTTTCTTTTCTTAATTCCACTCACCTGTGCAAATTTGTATTAGTGTATGTTTCACAATATGCAGTATATAATATTGTATAATTTAAAAGAAACATGGTATGAGATAAGTAAGAACAAACATGTTGAAACTGGTTTCTGTTCCTATGTATACAATCACTTGTTGACTAAAAATGGTCTAATCTATAAACAAACTTTGGTGACTATGCCAGATGAAAACATAGCTAGTTACCACTGATTGTTCCATTGGAGAGTTTGAAAATAAAGCTTTGCAATGGTATATCTTATAGTAACTATAAGTGAAGTCATTCTAACTATATTATCTTCAATTGTATCTCCTGTACATGGACAATGTAAGTTAAAATTTTACTTAATAAAAAAAACCTGAATAATAATATACAATGCTATATTATAGGTGCTATTCGTTGTGGTAATATACAACTAGATCTTGATATACCACCAGAATTAGCTGATCGTAATAGACTTGTTTTAGTTATAGAAGGAATAACTACAGGAGGTCAACCTACATCAGTGACTTGGAGAAGAAATAATCTTATTACTGACAGAAATACCAGACTAGCTGGTGGTGGATCATTTTATGATGGAGAAGAGACCGTTACAGATACTGGATCATGTGAAAGTCACAAGTATAGAGTTACTCTACGAGTGACTGGACATTTACCTGGAACGTACACATACACTGTTAGTAATAATAATACACTAGATCCAGTGACATCACCAGTATTCAGAATACAAGGTATGCATAAATGAGGTCTATATATGACTGTATTGGGAGAGTGAAGTGAGATCCTCACTAACGAGTCTCAATTGAGATTTTGGATATGTATGTGTTGTCGAGGTCAGCACGGGATTTACACAACCGAGGGCCTACACAACTGAGGGCCAGGCCTGAGGACAGTGTAAATCCTGTACTGACTGAACGGAGGGGTACAACCGACTTGTACCAAGGCTCTAGGCAGTACGAACGCGCACAAATACTAATTTTGATTGGATGTTAACTTATTACTTCTTTTTTTGCAGTGCACTTATTACACTCACAGAGTGAGTGATACAGCTAGATATTTCACTCTCAGGCTTTCCTCTGGCTTGTGAAAATAAATTTGCTTGCTCATGAAATGTTTCACCATATATCACACTCTGACTCATGTAATAAGTACTATTATACCCCAGGTTAATTTATTATTTATTTTCACAGAAAATGTCAACTAATTTTAGTTTTTACTTTTACAAATCATGTTTAGTACTGGAAGCCTGAAGTGCGTATTCTCTTTTGAACACACTCAGACAGCACTACAGAAAAGTAGTGATTCCTATCAGTAGCTCTCATAGTCCTCTGTGTTTTTTAATAAACCAAAAACGTTCTTCCCTCGTCAAACCTGAATTTTGAGGTGCCCAAAAGTCATTACCAATTGACAAATTCATTACTTCTGTATTTTAAAAAAGTATTCTTAATCAATAAATGTAATTAGTTGCACGTGCCAAAAAAGGTTGTAGTATTGTACATTTAAATTCTCAATTAAGTTTTATATAAACTGAATGTTTAATAAAAAAAATTTGAACAAGTCAGGCAATTGCTGCTTGACATAGTAAAATTGGTGACACAATAGTTAGATATGACAAAACATAGAAGGGAAATGTGTGATAACACTATTTTAAAGAAGAATTATATTGTGATTTAATTAGTCTAAATATTACAGTTCTTTACATGTTACAGATCCAGATTCTCCTACTAATATTGTACTTAGACAGATTAGTAATAGGAGAGTACAGGCCACCTAGACGCCTCCAGCTGGTGCCTCTGGAGCTACATATCATGTGTATATAAACACTATGAATGTCAATTCTTAAATTCAGGGAATATGCAGGTATGGAGGTTTAGGGGATCCAGTTGAATAATAGTCATTCCACTTTACCTTATATTATATCTATGTTTTGACTAGTCATAGGAACAATTTTGAATAATTCTTAGCAGAAAAATAGCTGCAGATAAACTCTGAATGTTAGAGGTAAGAGAAATGCAAATACGAAGCTTTATTAATGTTATGTTTTGAGCATAGTAAAGCTGTATTAGCATATTATTATTGTGTTATGTAGGCTTACGATGCGTATTTAATGTGATCTATTCTTTACTTACAGTAATAATAAAAATAGATTTTATTTTAATTTTTTGAAGAATGATGATCCAAGGATTTGATGGCATGAATGACTAGCAAAAAATGATGAAAATTAATCTAATAAAGGAAATGATATAATGAGGTCCAAACTAGGCAAAATTTATTACATTCTGTTACCAGCAATTCATTAACTATTGGTAGTCTGGAGTCTGGTATTCAATACTCTGTTAGTGTTGCTGGTAAAAATAGTGTGCTTAACTCAGCGGGTACTGAGCGTACAACCTTAACTACAAATGAAACAGGTATCCAAATATATGTGAGAATAAAACCATTTGTTAAATTACTCTGCCTTATTTAGAAGCTCCAACTGGTAGTCCTGGAGTACCTATTGCAAGTGTAATAATGTCTACAAACATTACTCTAACATGGACTGAGATAGACTGTCTAGATGGAAATGGAGTCATCACTAGTTACATCATTCAGTATGGAGAAGGAACTAATAGAAAAATAACAATAAATACACAGTCTATTGCTACCACTCATCTAATCACTGGCCTCAGGCCCTTCACTCAGTTCACCTTCACTGTAGCTGGAGTCAACAGTGTCAAAACTGGACCTTTCTCTACAGCCAGTAGAAGGATTTATACTTCAGAAGACAGTTATGTGCCCTAAATACAATAATACAGTTTCTTTAAAGGTTACATGTATATTAGTGTTAGTCTTACAAGAAATTACTCAAATGATTTACCTATAGTTAAATCAATCCTATAGGAAGTTTATTTCATCCTTCTTTGGCCGCTTTAAAAATATTTTTATTCCCAAGTTAAATGACTATCTTTTATGAAATGTGCACTGCAGCTTAGAGACATTAGGACCTTACATTCAAGAAAATATAACCAGAGAAATATAAGATTGGAACTAACAAAAAAAAGAACCAAAACATTGTTGTAGCAGAAGTATTGAATGATTTCCAACGAAGCTACTTTTATTTTTATGTTCTTTTTAATTATTTTATGGAATAAAAGTTATTCTAATAGAAATTGCTTTATCATGTTCAGGTCTTCACTGAATCTGCTAGTGTTTGAAATGTAGTTGTTGAAGCCAATTACAAGAGTAAAATAAACTAAAATACAAGTAGAATTAAACATGTTTATTATCGATGTTTAAATTAGAATGAATTCATTTCAGCCACATAAAAATCATTATAAAAATCAATAATGTACTATCATTTTAAGCAGGGTTTTATACAGAGGTAGGAACACCCTGAAATGTATTCTCTTGGTTCCAGTTTCATCCCCTCCCAACCGCAGAATTTTTGGGAGCTAACAAAATACAATACCTAAAGTAGAATTCTATGAGTAGCAAGACTATATATCATGCATAAGCAAGTGCATAAAAGTACGAGGGTTTTCAAAATGGGTGTGGCTATGTACAGCAGTGTTTCCTAATCCAAGCAAACAATCCTTTACGACACCTTCAGTATTAAATACAATGTTAATTGATTGACAAATATAAAAAAATATCAACTGCATTATAATTATATTATTCTACAGAACCTACTGTTGTTAGAAATCTAGTATGGTAGAAGCCAAGTATTTCAGTATTCTTTTGACTTGGAGTGCTCCAGAATCTCTCAATGGAATCCTAATGCATTACAACATCCAATATTCAGTTAATGGAACAAGACCAACTCACGCTACTACAGATTTAATATTCTCTATTTCTAATCTCACTCCTAACATGACAGTACACAATATAACAGTCTCTGCCACAACTGGAGGAGGTCAAGGTCCACTGGCACACATTAAAGGCATCAGGACTTTACACGCACCAGGTGAGGAAGGAATTAGGTAACATATTTGCATTATAACAAATTCATGGAATATTAAATTTTATGTATTAGGAATGGTATTAAATACACAAGCAGAAGTAGTAGCACTTTCATCAGTTAGAGTTTCCTGGAACAATTCTGGATTAATTGGCATTACAGATTTATAATATATTATCAACAAACTTATGGAGTTAGTCTAACTGAAATGATGATATCAGTTCCATTTTCACAAAACTCAATCCTTATAGACCATTTGATTGAAGTTTGTCAATACATATTTGAAGTAGCAGCCAGAGTGATTGAAGATGGAAGGAGTTAATTGGAGATAGAGGAACCTCTAAACCAGTGGAATTATCCTACATTATATTCTACTGCCTCCTGTAAACCTGACAGAACTAGTTGTGATACTGATATTTAATCTTGAAATTAGTATATATTTTATTGTTCGATTTATAATCAGTTGCATCTTATAAACTGAAGCTGTTAAATGTAATACAGACACTAAAGATGAGCTTAAATTCTCTTTCCTGGCATGTTCAGCATCGTATTATGACTAATGTTCTACAATTATTACATAGGACAGTAGATGCCAGAGTGAAAGGAGAAGTCTTACATATCATACATTCTTATAATATAATATCAAACAGCTAATCTAATTACATTAATGTAATATATTTCTATTTGTACAGATATTATCACATCATGTATTGTGTCAGTGATCTCAACTCTCCTAGTGTATTCTGTTATTTTGGGAACTGTTGTAATGATCATCTATAAAAAGAAACATCAAAGTAAAGACTTGAAGTAAGTCACTGTAACACATCATCAATAGCATATTATATACATGCAGTTATCAATGTACAGATCTTATAAGTGGTGTGTTTGAACATAAATGGTGAGCGCGGGCCTCCCTAGTTTGGTACAGCATTGTGATTAATTTTTACTTCAAATTCCAGTAAAAATAACGATCTAATTTTAAAAAAATTATATAATATATAAGGTAAAGGTGTTCAATGCCGTAATTACCGCTCGCCTCAACTGTTTGGCTTAAAAAATAAAGAAGCAACAACGGGCATTTCTAACAAATTACCGCACAGGCTTGAACTTAACCCTATATCAAGGCATGCTTGTTGTTTTAGCTGGAAAACTGTGTTTCGTGTCTTGCACGATGAATCGGTTCAACGACCTAGTTTTTAAATGACATATGGTAAGGGTAAAAAAAAAGGCCATGTAAATAGCTACAGCTAATATTTGGTAGTTGTTTATATTCTGCTATTCTTTGGCTAAGCAGTAGCTGTACACTAAGCAAACACAAAAATGCGAGGGTCGAAGTAAAAAATGACATACATACGTCCACACAGAGCTATATATTAACTGGTGGTGTGCTTGTGCACAATTGTCGAGAAAACCTACAGTTGTAGTTTTAAACTACAGTTGGATTTAAAGCTTAAATTTGACAAAGGTTGAATTTTACTATTTCTTGAGCCTATTTAGTCAAAAAATACATTTATTTAATGCCTTAAGTTCAGTAGTTCCATTTCAATATTATAAGTATATAGCTATTCCTTACCGCTATGTTTAGCAGTAATGATAGTTTATGAAGAACAATTTCAGCTGTTCTTTTAAGTGAAGTACCAGTAGCTCTTGAAAACTGGTTGTTTCATATGTGTATCTACAGAATATGTATTCAGCAGTTGACCATTAATTTTAGCTAACAGACGCGACATTACTTTCTTAGCTATCTCAATAAAACCTTTATCATCTTTAGTGGCGGTTGTTGGGTCCAGTAGATCCCGAACATGCTGGGGGGCCGGCAGAAATGGCAGCAGCAGCTGAAGCTGGTGGTCCAGAAATGACAGCAGCTGTAGGGGGGGTAGCGGCAGTGGGCATGTCAAAGTCCTCCAAGTAGACCTTCACTAGAGACTGCACACTCCGCTTGTAGGTGTGGCCGTTGCAGCGGATGTCGACAACCCTTGTCCTGCTGTCGTGGCCAGGGTATGTAGCGGTAACCCGGGCCAGAGGCCATCTTCCTCTTGCCAGTGTCTCGTCTCTGACGAAGACAATGTCCCCAACAGAGATGGACGTGTTGCTGCCCTTCCTCCACTTGCTTCTGGCCTGTAACTGTGTGAGGTAGTAGCCTTGCCAGGCCTTCCACAAGTCTTGGAGGAGTCTTTGCACCAGCTGCCACCTTCGAAGATGGGGCAGTTTGGCTTTGCTAGCTGGCTTGGTAGGAGGAGCCAGCAGTGGCCGGAAGATGAGGAAGTGGGCCGGTGTCAGAGTGAGGTAGTCTTCAGGTTCTGTAGTTCCGAGGTCGACCAGAGGCCTGCTGTTGAGAGAGGCCTCAATTCCAGTGAGCAGAGTCTGGAATTCGTCCAACCTGAGCGGGTGAGGTGCTACTTGCTTCCTGAGCAGCCGCTTCATTTCCCTCACAGCTGCCTCCCAAAGACCTCCGTGATGCGGTGATCTGGGTGGTATGGTGTGCCACTGCAGCTCCTTAGTGGACGAGATGTGAGAGATTGCTCCTTCAGAATGTTGAAGCATCCTCCGTATGGCTTGAAGTTCTGCCTTGGCTCCAATGAAGTTGGAGCCGTTGTCGGAGTAGACCGAATGTGGAGTCCCTCTCCTGTCGCAAAACCTCTGAAAGGCTGCCAGGAATTCCTCCGTCTCCAGAGATGTGCACACCTCCAGATGGACAGCCTTGCTTGACAGGCAAATGAACAGGCAGCAGTAGGCCTTGAACATGACCGGTTTTCTTGTGTAGCCCATCTTCAGCTGGAAGGGGCCGGCGAAGTCGACGCCAACAGAAGTGAATGGAGGAGATGGAGTCGTCCTCACTGAAGGTAGAAGGCCCATCTGCTGTGCAATAGGTTGGGCGTTGGCTCGACGACAGGTAGCACATCTTTTGGAGAGCCGTTTCAAGAAGGACCTGAGGCCAGGGATGAAGTAGGCATGACCCAGGATGCTTATGAGAGTAGAAATTCCAGGATGTTGATGTTTGTAGTGCTCTGTCTCTACCAGCAGCCTTGTAAGGGCGTGCTTGAGAGACAGAGGAGTTAGTTCTCTTGGGTGGGTGGCCGCTTCTTTCCTCACTCGTCCTGTCACCTTGATGAAGTGGCTTGCAGGTAGAAAGTCCTCTCTGGCGTGCTCGTGTTCCTTGAGGTACACGACCATCCCGTCTAGGCAGTGATGACCCGGGACAGTTTGCTTCTTGCGCAGCAGTTGAAAGACGTCTGGAAAGGAATCCAGTTGCTGCTTCAGCAGGAGGGCATCTCTGGTAGCAGAGAGTTCTTTGGAAGTGAGCGTTGGCTCCATAAGTTTGTTGGCAACTGGAGAAGTCATGCTGTTGATGATGAATCTTCTGATCCAGCTGTACGTCCTGGTCAGAGTCGTGTAGCTGCTGTACTGCAGCCAAAATCCCCACTCCTCCACTGGCAACAGTGCTGTGGTGAGCACCGTTGCCTTCACCCCTGGCAAGTTCCGCGGCAAGGGTGTGGCTGCAGTGGCAGGCCAGCTGGATTCTGGGCAGCTGAGCCATGATGGACCAGACCACCACAGAGTGGACGTGAGAAGCTCCGGAACTGAACAGCCACGGCTGGCTATATCAGCCGGGTTAGACTTGGAAGGAACGTGCCTCCACAGGGATTCTGGAAGAGAGTCCTGTATGGCAGAGATGCGATTCCTCACGAAAACCTCAGAGATTGAATGAGGTGGCTTCCTGAGCCAGCTGAGCACGATTGATGAATCCGTCCATGGTTGAACTTGGGAGATAGAGATGTGCAGTGTGTTAGAGACGTAGACAAGAAGTTGTGCAAGCAGAGCAGCTTCCTGCAACTCCATTTTTGGTATTGTGGTCAGCTTGAGAGGGCGGACCCTGGCTCTGGCTATCACTAAGGAGCAGCTGACGGTTCCGTCAGCAAATACTGACCGTAGGTAGACAACAGCACCGTAGGCGACCTCACTGGCGTCCGAAAATCCATGAAGAGATGAGGACACGGTTCTGGCGTTGCTGTCAAAATATCTGCGGTTGATGGGATGGCTGGTGACGAGAGGCAGGTCAGAAACCCAGGTCATCCAGCGTTGTTGCAGAGACTCTGGTACGTCGTCGTCCCAACCCAGCTTGAGTATCCAAAGCTCTTGTAGCAGTGCCTTGGCTGTGATGATGTAGGGTGCGAAGAAACCCAAGATGTCGAATATCTGTGCTGAAACGGAGGAAATCAGCCTCTTGGTCACACTGGTGGTCTGAGGAAGCTCAGGAGCAGCCACGTGTAAGCAGTCAGTAGATACTGCCCAGTGTATTCCCAAGGCCTTTGAGGAATCCTTGGCAGCTGGAATGTCCAGGTCAGCTGTCTCGATCAGTTCTGTGGGGATGGTGGATTTGAAGCTGTCGTTGTTGCTTCTCCATTTGCGGATGATCATGCCTGCCTTGGCAAGAAGTGAGCAGATTTGCTGTCGCTTGGCAGTGGCACCGTCTAAGTCTTCTGCTCCTGAAAGGAGGTCGTCGACGTAAAAGGACTGGTTAATGCACTGCCATGCCAGCGGGTGGGAGTCCTTGAATCTCTCAGCCAAGTGAAGCAGCACTTGTGAGGCCAGGAAAGGCGAGGACTTGATCCCGAAAGTGAGTGTGGTCATCCGTAGAGAAACTATGGTGCCAGACGCGTTCCTGGTGAGGAATCTGTGTAAGTCGTATTCCGAGGGATTCAGCAAGATTTCTCGAAACATCTTACTGATGTCGGCTGAAAAGGCGATCAGGTGGAGCCTGAAGTTGATCAGGATGTCTTCGATTCGGGGGTAGAAATTGGGCCCGGGTAGTAGCAAGTCATTGAGTGAGGCACCGGATGACGACCTAGCAGAGCCATCGAAAACGGGCCTCACTTTGGTGGTGGTGGAGTGGTCTTTAAAGACGCCATGGACAGGCAGGTAATAATGGTCCAAGTCCAGCTGGTCTTCGGGAACCACTTCCGCGTGCCCCAGTTCCAGGTAAGCAGCTACCTCTGTGTTGAAAGCCTGGAGCTTTCCTTTCCTCTTAAGCGACCTCTCGTTACTGAGGAAGCGGCTGGTAGCCATCTTGAGGGACTTTCCCAGTGAAGGAGGCTGGACAACTCTTGGCAGAGAAACAGAGTACCGTCCATCAGGTCGGATTTGCAGTGTTTGGTGAAATTGAGTGAGTGCTGACTCCTCCTCTGGGCTGCACTGGGGCGTGGATGGCACTTGTTCCAGCTGCCACATCCTGACCAGCTGTTTGTCCAGGGGGTTGTCTTGCAGCTCCACAGTGTACATAGTGACTGAGTCCTTGCCGGAAGTAGGGGCGGTGACAGTCCATCCTAGCGTAGTTGGGGCCACAGTGATGTGTTTGTCCCTCAAGAAGCGAGTAGGTTCTGAAGTGAGAAAGTCTGACTGGTCGTAGGTGCCCAGTATGAGATCAATTGGCCCTCCAAGTTCGGAATCTGCAAGTCATACTCCTTGCAGCAGAGGCAGCTTGAGCAGTTCGTCAATCCCATCAGGAGGAGTGGAGCTGAAGGACAAAGTAGTGATAGCTGCGTCCAACTTGACTTTGTCAGGAGACGGGAAAGCTGGGCCGACTTCTACAGTGGCTCCTCGACTGAGGTGAACCGTGGAGACTGGTCCCTTCATGTCGACACTGAGAGGAAATCTGTGGACTTCGAGATGGGAGGCAACTCTTTCCGTGATGATAGAGTGTGTGCTGCAGGTGTCAACTGCGGCCCTGACTGTGATGCACCTGGCTTCGTTGTAAACGGTACACAGGGCAGTCCGGATGGAGGCTCCCTTGAGTCGGCGTGGATTGTTGGCCTTCTGCGAAGCAGAGGGCTTAGACTTCGAGGAGGTCATGAGTGTAATGCCTGACTGCTTGGTCTTGCCACCGGAGGTGTCATCACTTCTGTGTAGCAGTGTGTGGTGACGTGCCTTGCATTCCTTGCAGGTGAAAGAGGAGGCGCAGTTGCTGATCTGGTGGCTCTGATGCAAGCAATTGGCACAATACTTGTGCTGCCTGATCAGAGCCCACCTCTGGTTGAGGTCCGAGTCCAGGAAAACTTGGCAACGTGTCAGTGAGTGGTTGTTGCCCTTGCATATGAGGCAAGTCTTGTGGGCAGCTGGGCTGGGGGTCACAGCTACTTTCTTGGAAGAAGAGTCTTCCTTCTTGATAGTGGATTTGATGTGATGCGAGGCTGATGACTTGGAGGGCTTGGACGGCAAGTTGTGAGACAAGGGCCTGACAAAATCCAGCAGCATCTTGGAATCAGGAATGACGTCAGATGAGCCTAGATGTTTGGCCCACTCTTTGGAGAGTTCCTCGTCGAAGTCACGGACCACGAGTGCGACTGCAAATTGCTCTATGGTTTTTCCATTGATCTTCGCCATTGCCTCCAACGTGTGCTCGACCCTCTTTAATATGTGTGACATGCTGTCTTGAGAGTACTCGTAGCGATGCCTGGTCACCAGTTCCTCTACGTACTTCGGGTAGATGGCGGATGAACGTCCGTACCTTTCCTTCAGCTGCTGTAGAGCGGTGTCGTAGCCTGCAGAGGAGTAGCTGTCCACCAACTCTTTAGCAGCCGGGTCTATCATGGATTCAGAGAGTATGCAACATCGGTCGCCGTCTGAGTAGGCGTCCCAATGAGTCTTTATCACTTCTGTAAACCGCTCTTGGAAGTGCGGAAAGTCAATGGCTTTCCCGCTGAAGGTGGGAGCCTTGACGTGGTAAGGGGCCGGCTTCCGAACAGGAGGAGTAGCCTCAGCAGTGGTGGAGGAAGCAGCCATGGCAGGAGCCTTCTTGTTAAGAGTGATTTGAATTTGCTCTAGCTGGCTTTGGGCGTCCGTGAGTAGCTTTCCGAAAGTGGCATGAGCTGAAAGTGGTGTCAGAGACCTGATAAGTTTCTGAAACGATTCCACCAACTTGGCCCCTGAGGAGGGGAAGTCTGTGGAGGAGGGAACGCCGTGGGCGAGCCAAGAGTCGGCAGTATGCTTCAGCTCCTGGTACAGCAAGAAGTGCGAGCCCATGTTGATGGCGGAGGTCATTTTTTCCGTGTGGTCTTCATACGAGTCCTCGATGACAGAGTTGGCCTCGATTTCCTTTTGGAGATCGTCCTCAGAAACGCCCTCGACAGCCATGGCATTCAGTAGTTGATCCTGAGCAACCAGTTCTTCTTGGACTGCAACCTTGAAGAGCTCGAGTTTCCGTTTCAGGTCTTCTGTAGGAATCTCGCGGACATCGTCGGATAGAAGTTTTTCGGTGGCTCTGACTTGTTTTGTGACCCTGCAACGAGCGGTAGATCGTCTGGTCTTGGCCTGAATTACAGCAGCCATCGAGTAGATGAAGAGTTGAGGTAATCCTTGAAGAGGAAGTGTTGAAGTTGGATGGGAGTAGTTCCGAAGAGGAATCCGAGGCGGTTGGCTGGCGAAAGCACCAAGTTGACAGTAAATTCTCCGTAGGATTACAAAGAAACGAAATACGTTGTCAAACACGGGTCAGCACCAGTCCGGAACGAGGTCGTCAGGTGCAGAAGCTGTAGAGTCGTCTGGTAAGGTACCGTCAGATGAAGAGCAATGCTTCTTTTGGCGGCAAACGTTGAAGATGGGAGGAGCCCCGGAAGAAATGGCGTCCTTCAAGGTATTCGATGAAGAAGACGGCCCAGGATGTCTTGAAGAGACGGACGTTCAGGAGGAACGGTTGCCTTGGCAGTAGACAAGTTGAAGAAGCGGCACGGAATAGTAGGGTTCCGAAGCTACTGATATCTTACTCGATAGGGTAGTGAGTCGGCTCTGTCGAATTTGTAGGATCCGAAGAAACAGGAGGTGCCTTGAAGAGACGGTTGCTGAGGTGGTGTCGGACGAACGAGGGCGAACGAATCCGACGTCGGATGAACGAGGACGAACGAATCCGACAACAGCTAGGCTATCTAGAGAGCACGGAACAGCCTGACTAGCTAACTAACGAATAGTCAACCAGGGAAGTAGCTAAACTAGCAAGTCAGCACAGCATAGAGTAGCAAGTAGAAGAACTTCGATAGCAGGAGAGCTAAGGTCACTGGTCCCCTCACCTTCACTGATGCCAGATCCGGCTCGAAGGACCAATGAACAGGGGGTGTAAGTCCCTGAGCTCAAGTTGGGAAGAAATGAAGGACCAGCCCAGTAGTGGGCAACATGTAAACAAACCAGGACCTTAGCTAGAGTAGCTGTAGCTGTCAACAAGTAGGCAGAGATAGGCTTAGGTTAGTATAATTTAGACAAGCACATAACAGATAGACTGAATAAGAACTGAAAAAACATGAGGTCACACCAGAGCAGTGAGCATGTGCAGAAACACCCGCACACACATACAAACACAATGCAATGAGTCCAGCTCAGTCCTTCAGTGCATGTAGTGCACTGCACCTTAGTGGCGGTTGTTGGGTCCAGTAGATCCCGAACAATAGCTATATGCTTATTTCAAGCTAGATATCTTCACAATATAATTTTTAGATATGTGACCCTGAGAGATAATTCATGTTATTACTTGGTGTTATATCATGGCTGTATTGGCAAGCTCATTATCTTTTAGTAGTTATAGCAACTGGCCTGGCTTAGCAGTTTTCTGAGTTTAAACAGCTTTCCTCTAGTGGAGCCTAGTAGACTAGCTGCTAAAATATCAGCTGGGGGTGTATGGAATCAAACTTTACACCAAGAACACCAAGAGTTACCAACCCTAGTACAAAACATTTCAGTGAAGATATCTAGCAACCACCTGTTACACTCATCAGAGTGATATGGCTAGATATTTCACTCTCAGGCTTCATTATCACTCACATCTTGCTCGTGAAAATAATTAGCCTGCTCAGTGAAATATTTCGCTTTATCTCACTCGGACTCATATAATAGGTACTATTTATCGAACTTCTACGTGATTTTCAATTGTCCACACCAAACAGTATCTAACTTGCTTTGCTTGCTCAATAACACACAAATATCCCTGATTCTGAATTTGATACCCCTATATAGTATCTTGCTTACTTAGCTCGCTTGCCAACTATACAGACATTATAATATCTATGTTACTTATGTACAGGTCTTTAGAGGTGCCCATGGAGGAATGTGCTGCCTATGGACACGTTTCTGTGGGAGATTCTCATTATGAAACTGTTGGAAGGGAAAATGCTATTTATGATGGCAAATGAACTATGTAAAGTGTTTGCTATATTGCTTAGATGTAGTTGAAGATTTACATGTACATTAGTAAGGGAGCTGGCCAATATTATATTGTAGTATGTCAAAATATTAACAATGTTGTCTCAGCCTTCTTATATTGGTTTTATGTATTTTTAGTTGTTTACAGAATTTTATTGACAAAACATGTTGGATTTAATGTAGAGCTTTGAGTTACAGCAACCAACAATAATAACCAATAATTCTGTAGTTACACTATAAATGGGAGTTTCTGGGTAATAATCTCACTCTAATGGACCAATAGAATTTATTTTTCAAAAATAATGTTCACTGTGGTTTTATGCTTATGTTAAATTTACCACTTCACATTATTAATGAAAACAAATATCCATAAAATAATATTAAATAAATTGTTTTTGCTCTCTAGAGATTGAGACTAGTGTATAGAAGATTACTCCCATAACTGTAATAATTTTACCAAATCACTAGCTATATAGGAATGGGGCCATGTGTTTATTTATAGTTCCAGTATTTGTAAAGTGAAACTAAATGCAATAAAAGGTCTATCAGATTCTTGCTATATGGAAAACATACTAAAAATCTTAAAGAAATTTCGGTAATGAAAAACTCTGAAAATGAGCACATTATTAAACACATTTTAAAAAGTAAAGCTCATAAATTGCCCATTCAAAAAAAGTATTGGAATAATTGCTGTTCAATTGAAATCGCACTGGGAAAGTGAAATAGCACAGAAACTAGGTGAAATAGCACGGAAACTAGGTGAAATATTATGGTACCTAAGTGAAATACTACTGGGTAAGTGATCATTCATGCTGCTTTAGCCTTTGAAACTGAGAGGGCCCCCACTCGATGAAATCTCGTGCACCTTCCTAGAAATCACTTTCTCGTGCACCTTCCTAGAAATCACTTTCTCGTGCACCTTCCTAGAAATCACTTTAAATCTCCTGTGAAATATGAAATCAACTATAGAAATCTGAAATCTGATATCTTTGAACTTCAAAATTTCATTATTGCATGTGACATCATTCCCTGTCAGTTCCTAGTCCTGTCTGTCAACACTACTTCCAAAAGTTTTACAGACAACCCAGCCAACAGTATTATACGTAAAGAGCTATCTACAGTAACTTGAGTATAATTGTTGTTAGTTAGTCAGTGAATATTAAGCTTATGAAATGATGTAAATGAATATGAATTATATAAATATATCAGCTTACCTTGCCGATGCCGTACAGGAAACAATGAATAAACAAATTATAAAAGTTATCATTTTCGTTGCAAAAATTAACTTAAATTCAGGGAATATGCAGGTATGGAGGTTTAGGGGATCCAGTTGAATAATAGTCATTCCACTTCACCTTAAATTTCTATGTTTTGACCAGTCATAATATCAATTTTGTATAATTCTTAGCAGATAAATAGCTGCAGATAAACTGACTATAGCAAATGTTGGAATATTTAGTCATACAAGAATTATATTTATTACTTAGTAAATTATCAATACAATGTACTCAAATATAGACATCATCTGTAAACTTAGAGAAATATCTATAAGACATGGAGATATTGTGACGTGGACACACAGAGATGTAGTGTCAAGGATTGATATTAGTACATTTTGTTAGCTACATTATGTGGTTTGTGAGTACTCGCACAGAGTGCTCTATCAATTCGCATAAATAAATAATTATCAAAGAATCATTTGGCGAAGTCAAGTGCTCACTGAGAACACATGGGTACACATATTTTTTTGTGCCAATGCTGAATGTAATATAGTAGTATGCAATGAATATACATATATATATAAATTATGTATACAATATGTTTGGAAAGTATAGAAATTAGACACAGTTGCTGACTCAGCTAGTTTGAATTGGTAACAATTGCATTAAAAACACTGAGCAGAGTCCAACGACTAAATTCATGCATGAACAGTTGCAGTGGAAATTTTGTTCAGGAATTAATGATACAAGTTTGAAGAAGTTTGATTATCTAACCTCAAATTTTTCAATCACACTCACACACATGTATATAATTATATACACACAGCTGAAGTACCCTTTAATGACATTATTTAGTTTTCCAATTTCACAATATAAGAATCGTTTATATACTATCACTGGAAAAATAACCTTAGAATTTCCTGCTGAAGGATGTGTGCAGTTTTGTTATCTGTGCTGTGCATTTCCTTGAAACTTGTTACATTTCCTTACTTGCAGATAGAGTATGCTGTCCTGCAGTCTTCCTACACATTTCCCTAACTTCAAAGTATGCATATGTTGTGTACTACATAAAAGGCACATATGGTATGTCGTTAAGTAAAAACAAACATGTTGACACTAGCTTCTGCTGCTATGTATACAATCACTTGTTAGCTTTAATATGGTCTGATCTATAAACCAAAAAGGATACCATGGCTAGTTACTATTGAGAGTTCTATTGAGTATTGGAAAAATTGAGCATTGAAATGGTATTTCCTATAGTAACTACAAGTGAAGTCATTCTCACTATATTATCTTCAATTATTTCTCTCACACATGGACAGTGTGAGTTATAAATGAATTTCATAGCTAGCAGAATAATAATAACAATCTATTTTAGGTGCCATAACTAATGCTCATATACAACTAGATCCTGATTCACCAGTAGAATTGGCTGATCGTGATAACCTAGTGTTACTAATAGAAGGAATAACTACAGGAGGTCGACCTACATCAGTGACTTGGAGAAGGAATAATGTTATGGTTGATAGAAATACAAGACTGGCAGGTGGTGGTAGATTTTTTGATGGAGGAGGAGAGACTATTGTAGGTACTGGACCATGTGTGAGTCGCATGTATAGAGTTGCTCTACAAGTAACTGGACGTTTACCAGGAAGTTATACGTACACTGTTAGTAATGCTAACACACCAACTCCCGTGACATCACCAGTATTTATAATACAAGGTAATCATAGATAGGAGATTAATCATGGAAATTTCTTACATAGAGTCATAATGAACAATTATATCATGGTAATAAAAACACTACATCTTTTTTTAATTTCTACTTCCTTATCAATATTTATATTTATTTGTTCAAGAAAATTGTTCTAAATACATTACTATAAGGTACATAAAGGAAGTTTGGGTCATATTGAGAATCAGAGTTGATTCATATTGCAGCTTAGATTGTGATCTGAAAGTGCATGGCAATGACAATAAATATAAAGAACGAGGAATTTGCTTAAACATGGCAAAAAACTAAATATAAAACTAGGAGGGGTGGCAAATATGCTTACTGAGACACAGGTAGTCCACAAGGATTTTAATCAATACAAAAAATAGTAGTCAGACATTTTTGCCTTATATAATAAAAAAACGTTTTTTTTTACCTCTGACCTTTCTACAATATTTTCATAGGTGCCGTACAATTGAGTCACTTATGTTGCATAGATAAATTGTGCGTGGGTTCTGATTGTAGTATAAATGGAGGTTTACTTGCAAGTAAATGTCTAGTACATACAGAGGGTATTACTTAATATAGCCTAAACTATGTCAACTACACTATTAAATTTAATAAAAACACAACATAAAGTACAAAAAAGTAACTCTGTCCGCTAGAGTTAATTTTTATCTTTTATTTATTAGCAACTAGCTATAAGTTAACAAAACTACAATATAAGTAGTAATTTATTATGAGGTTACAAATTTGTTGCACAAATATTATTAGTTAATCATTTCTGTGAGTACATCACAAACCCATTAAATAAATAATTATTATTGCATTAGTTTAAAAATTTTAGCTCAAGGAATTATTTGTGTAGCAATAACATGGTGTATGGAGGATTGATAGCATGAAATATATATTATACACAATTTCTTCTCAGCATACTTTTACTCATTAGATGTATTCTCTCTCTTTCACAGGCAATAATAGACAATACAGGATTATAAATATTTTGGTAACCACTGGGAATTGTGGTGACCAAATATTTTCAATTCTGTATTGTAAAAAAAAAGCCCTGCAAATATTTATTAAAGATGTGAATAAAGATAGGAAAGAAGTATTTAAGCTCTAATTAAAAAGATCTTACTTGTACGATTAAATTACATTCTATGTAATTGATTCTTTGTATGCTATAGATCCAGGTCCTCCGACTAATAATATTGTATTGAGACAGATTAATAATAGGAAAGTACAGGCCACCTGGACTCCTCTAGCTGGTGCCTCTGGAGCTACATATCGTGTGTATATAAACACTATGAATGTCAATACTGGTGGTACTGAAGTGACTTGAACTAATTACACAACTGAGACTATTGCTACTTCTACTGTTACTATTCGTGTGAGAGCTACTACTGGTACATATCTGAGTGTACCAGCTGTGTCTGAAACTCTGACTGTTAGAGGTAACAATATTACATATTTACATTTTATGTGTTATTTAGTATGTATTAGAGCTAGAGTAAAAAAGGTGTCAAATTATCTGGATATTCATTCAGATTAGTACGCATTCAAACATGATTCAAATCAGCCAAACAACAGTGTTTTATAGCCAGAGTTGATAGTTCTGGATGTATACAATGTATGTTTTTGAATTAAATGTAAATTCATATAAAATAGTTCTTATATAGAAGAGAGGGGTAAGCTGAAACATAATAGTATTATCAGAGATAATAATCAACATACATTCTTCATATACTGCAAGTAATTATTTAAGTAAATTTAATTACATTGAACATTAAAGATTATATTTTAATTCAAATCCCAGAAGCAAATTTAAAATAACTTTTATGTTTGAACTTTTGTGTTTTACCTAAAGCCTCTAAAGGAAGCAGCTGTAGTCACGGATCATGATTATACTTCCTTGATATGATCTACTCCACTTCAAAACTTGTACACATATAAATTATTTTATTGTATTATTGAAGTGAAATAATTATTCATAGAATTACTTTGTAACATTTGACAATATGATAGGGTATTCACAATTTTGAGTATTGTATAAATCTTTTAAATAGTATAACTTAAGTACATAAATAATTTCATAATGGATTAAAAAATTGACAAAATCATATTTCAGTAGAAACCTCATAATTATGATTATTGCATAAATAAAATTTAGTTTCAACTAAACATATCAAATACTCAGTTCTTGAAAAAGAAACTACAACAATATTGGTTGATAAAATATAATTATGACATAGCTATGTTTGCTGTAAAAATAAATATCTATTCACTTGGTAAAATTGTAGATGATGTTTTCGTAATTACCATTTCATCAGTAACTGCTACATCAGCTACTCTGCTCTTCTCACAGCCAACAAGCAGTTTACCAGTAGACGTGTACACAGTTACATTGACTAGTACTACTTGTAATGAAGTCCCTTCTAGGGCAAAATCTACTACCAGTAGTTCATCAACTATTGGTAGTCTGGAGTCTGGTATTCAATACTCTGTTAGTGTTACTGGTAGAAATAATATGAATGGTTTAATGAGTACTGGAACTGCAACACTAACTACAATTGAAACAGGTGACTATAATTTAACAGGTTACAGCTTTGACTAATGTTTTGATCAAGGTTTTTTTTATTATAGCTCCTACTGGTAGTCCTGGAGTACCTATTGCAAGTGTAATAATGTCTACTAACATCACCCTCACATGGACAGAGGTAGATTGCTTAGACAGAAATGGAGTCATCACTCATTCATCATTCAGTATGGAGAAGGAACTAAAAACATAACAATCACTACTCCATCTAGTGCTACCACTCATCTAATTACTGGCCTCAAGCCCTTCATTCAGTACACCTTCACAGTAGCTGGAGTCAACAGCTTCAATACTGGACCTTTCTCTGGAGCCTATAAGATTCGTGCTTCAGAAGATAGTAAGTGTTAACTCATTCTCAAAGGTTTATAAAAATAATTTTAGCTCTACCTACTGTCTTTTTGACTATATTAATTATTGCTCTTTTTATTGCTTTTAATTTCCTAAATATATCAATCCCCGGGACAGTTCACTTAATTTTTTTTCAGTACCATTTAAAAATTTCCCTTTCTACGTTTGACTCTGCTCTCCTCTGATATGTCATCACTAAACACACAACAGCTTACAGACATTAAATCAACTCAAATGTAATGAATATAATAAAAATGGCATTAACAAATTAAAACTAGAATATTGTTAATTACATAGTAGCTACTATTCCTTGCAAGAGTTGGATTTAATGCATATGACTTTACTAAAACTAAATCACTAATTACAATAATAATGTACTCTATTTTACAGAACCCACTAGTGTTAGCAATCTAGTGGTAGAAGCCAAGTATTTCAGTATTCTCTTGACTTGGAGTGCTCCAGAACCTCTCAATGGAATCCTAGCACATTACAACATCCAATACTCAGTGAATGGAACAAGAGAAACTCACTCTACTACAGATTTAATATTCTCTATTTCTAATCTCATTCCTAACATGACAGTACACAATATAACAGTCTCTGCCACAACTGGAGGAGGTCAAGGTTCACTGACACACATTACAAGCATCAGTACTTTACAACGACCAGGTGAGGCAAGCATTTGTTAAAGTTTCATAATTGAGATATATGAATATTTTTTTTATTTTTGTATGTACTAGGAGTAGTACAAAATATACTGGCTGTAGTAGAATCTCTTTATTCAGTTAGAGTTTCTTGGAATAAAACTGGATTTATTGAAATAACAGAGTTTATAGTTTATTATCAACAAACTTGCAGACTCAGTCCAACTGAAATGACGACATCAGTTCCATTTTCACAAAACTCAGTCATCATAGACAATTTGATTGAAGATACTCAATACATATTTGAAGTAGCAGCCAGAGTGATTGAAGATGGAAGGGAGAATTAATAGGAGATAGAGGAACCTCTAAACCAGTAGAATTATCCTATGTATCATATTCTACTGCTTCCTGTAAGCCTGTTGTGATACAGGTATTGCATCTTGAAATAGTACAAAGTTGTATTGTTCTCTTAACTCATAATAGATGACTATCAATTACAACTTAAAACTGAAGATGGTTAAATGTATTGCAGATGCCAAAGGATAATGAGCATACATCATCTTTCCGGGCATGCAGCATAGTATTTTGTACAAATGTTGGGCAATTTATCTAGTGTTTTGTTAATTACAATTAAAATTAGCGCTGCCTGAAAAGAGTCCATTGACAACCATAACAAAATTGGTATACTGTGTTGAAAAATAGAGTTGACAAAAAGTTGACAGGGCTGTAGAGATAATCAAGCTAGTTATCAAGTGATTATACCCTAATTTAATGGTTGTCCATGGACACTTTTCAAGCAGTGTAAAAATTAATGCTTCATACATTTAGTGACTTAATTGCTAAAACTGTATGGTTCTTACTAATAATAACTAAATCAAAATATTCAAGTGTTTAATAAATCAACTATTATAAGTATTAAAAAGAAGTTTCATTAAATAGTTTGAATAAAGTTTGTAATAAACATGAAGTAGCTGTAATAAGTACAACTTTGAATAATTTAGTCAATTTGTTTTCATTCCTAAATCTTTTAGGAAAATAGCTACTACAGCTGCAATTTGGATAAATAATTCTAGGAACAATTAAAACTAACTATAAATAAAACAGAAAAACTTTTAGTTAAAAATTATAACTATAACAAAATTGGTTAATATTTCAGTAAATATATCACTGTAACTGAACTGGATAAAGGTATGGCTAATAAGCTATAACTAAAGCTAAAATTATATAATTATTTACTTTTGCAACACTAATTTATTATTTAAGATTAGGTGACAAAGTGAAAGGAGAAATCTTACGTATCATACATTCTTACGTACAATATCAAAAATTTGATAGAGTTAATCTAATTAAAAAAATATATAATTCTATATTTTGTACAGATATTATCACAGCATGTATTGTGTCAGTGATCTCAAGTGTCCTAGTGTATTCTGTCATTTTGGGAACTGTTCTAATGATCATCTACTATAAAAATAAAGATCAAAATAAAGGCTTGAAGTAAGTCACTGTAACACATCAATACCATACATACATACATGACTGTTAATATTGTACATGTCTATATACAATGCATAAGTAACTCTGTTAATAATGTGCAGGTCTTTAGAGGTGCCTATGGAGGAATGTGCTGCCTATGGACAAGTTTCTGTGGGAGAATCGCATTATGAAACTGTTGAAAGAAAAAGTGGTACTTATGAGGACAAAGAAACTGTCAGGATCTAGTGTTTGTTAATATGGAAAAATTATTGCTTAGATATAGTTGAAACTGTACATGTATTTTGACAAGACTAGAAGACAATAGAATTTCATATAATGGACAATTACTTTTCATATAATTGTAGTGTGTCAGCCATCTTATATTGATCTAAAGATAGTGAGACTTGCGTATCTGTATTCCATTAGCATGGAAGTACTTAATACCTTCATGTAGTACAGAAATACAAGGCTATAGAGTACTTGCTAAGGTTCATAAATAATTTAGGCTTATAAAAAGACTGGTCCAGCAATTATTGATTAAGCTGCTATTGAGTTGTTATGTACTTGCCCTACCTTGGCTAGCTATTTAACAGCTGCCCGGGTAGAAGGAGCTTGCTTCATATATTAGAAGTCAGCTAAGGAAGGGTCTACTGTATATCATTAAAGAAAACCAATAATGGATAACATGAATTAAATGTTTTAATAATTGTAAAAATCTACAAAATGTTGGAGAAGAATGATGAGATTGGTGTCTCCCTCAGAAAGAACATTGTCCCATAATACAGCTATCCATCACAGTTGTACAGACTTCCAAAAATTACACAAGCCAACAACTGTTCCACCTTGTCCCATCATCTCTTCAATTAGCTGATGAACTACACATCATTTAGAAAAGGAGCTTGCTAGAATCCTCCGCCCTCTCAAAAGACAATCTGATTCATACATCAAGAATTTTCAGGCAGATTCATAACAGGACATAATTATACAATATTATACGTATTGTATACTTATCAGTATTTGAATTGTATTTGTGTGAATTTCATCTCAGAATTTAGCACAAATCCTCCCATTAATGTTGTTCACAATAATTGGACAACCTTCACTCCTAGTTATACAACAGAAATCATTATTGTACTGTCATATTACAACTAAGTAAGTCTTATGGTGTACATGTTTATGTATATTTTAATTACTATGAATATAATTATATAAGCATTAATATTGTTGGTTGGAAAAACTAAGATGAAGTAAGTAATGATATTATTACTATAGCTGTTAGCTATATATATGCTTATATTATATTTAATTAGTGGTGATTTACATTATATAGTGCTTGTTTGGACTATGTTTATTGGCTTGTGGCTAACCTTACTCTGAACATAATAATTTGAATAGATATAGAAATTTCTGCTGAATACAGGTTCTCTCCAGTTTCACTAAAATCCAAATATGATTATGTGAATGTGTTGTTATTTCCTTCTTTCAAATAGCATCTGAAATAATATATTTGAACCCATTACAAACACAACGTGACCTTTGAATATGTTGCAATGTTTCTTGCAGCCATCATATCATCAATATGTAAACCATCACCTGCTGGATAAACATGGACGGATACCTGAATCTAATGTGTGCACAGCATTTTGTGATAATAAAACATCATAATAGTTCTTATATTGAGAGATATTTTGATGACTTCATGACAGTAATTTTAAATGCATTGAGACACATGTTTGGGCACTAAATAGGGTTACTATAACCTCTTCATTGAGTGTGACAAAATGCTCCAATTGCAAGTGCCAATATAACATTTTTGTAATTGTAATTATTGTAATTGTTTAATTTTAAAGTGGACATTGTAATATTGCCGAAATGTGCTATTACTACTGCTACTGTGCTATCTGACTCTCCATCATTACTAAAATTTAAGTTAACTACTGAAGATAAATTAGAGAGGTCAAAAAGTCAATAGTAGTAGCAGCAAATGTGAAAATGCAGTAGCTGTATTTTGCATCTTTGGCTGCTGTTGTTGACCATTTTAGTGTACAAATGATTGTGTAATTAGAAACAGAAACTAAAAGCCAACATGTTTTTTTTTGTTTTTGTTTTTTGTTTACTATAAATATTATCATGAGACCAGGTGGCCCACTATTGATGTTTTACGTGACAGTCCAAGTGAAAACATGACATGGGGTAATTTTTCAAAATTTGAGGTTGCCATTTTTTACATTTGTAAATTATCATTTGTGGGGCCACCCACAAGGAAGAACAAGCTCATTAATGCACTTTATTGTTTTTATTTATGTACTTTTGTTGCATGGCTGCACTGATGTAATCCATGCCACTAATTAGTGGTTCACCCCTAGCCAGCAGCACATGTGCACCACATGCACATAACTGAAAGAAAATTCCAGAACAGTTTACATACACATGGTTGCCTACTGGGCACGGGTAATAACATTTACTCTTTTTATGTACCACTATGTGGGTGGTTGGCTATAGATTCACATGTAGTCCAACCTCCTTTTCAATTATCAATTAGTCTTTTGTTGCATCCTACCCTGCATCTGGATGGCTTCGTGCTTAGTTAGGGGTAGCAGATAAGATTCAGGGATAACAACGTCAGGAAGATAAGACTAATTCTGATGGCAAAATACCTGCTGAGACAAGGACATCACCTAGGCTCCCCGGCTATAAACTTGGGTTCAATTATTTAGTCTCAATCCCAACCTCCCCTCCCCACATTGGAGAAAAAATGTAATCGTTAATAAACATACTTAGATAGGTAGGTGGTAGTATTTTTATGGAGGTGTAAAATGAAAATTTTAGGATTTATTGTTATCAAAGAAGAAAAACACAAACAGTTAAGCTAAACTCAGGATTCAAAATTAGTCCTGATTGGAGCAGCATCATGGATTAATTGAATTTTTACTCGTATTCTTAAATTTCTTCTTTTAATATCCTGTTCAAATCAAGACTTTTCACTTATTTATTTCAGTTGTGCAATCATGTTTCATTTAATTGTGTTTCTTCCAGATCATCCACTGTATTTCCCAGATGCCCCAGAGCTTAAACTATAATAGTGACCAAATCAATGCATTGTATTCTATTTTATTCTATTTTCTCGCTTTTCAAAAGTCACTGATGAAAAGTTTCGTAATGCCAAAATGTATGAACTATTTTATTATAGATACAATGATAGTTAACATATTATGATTGTAATAAAGCAAGAAGCTGACTACTGTGAAGGTCTTCAAAAAAAGCACTGTTCGAATTCTATTCTTTTTTCTAGTCTTTATTGTACTAACACTTTATCCACTTAAATTGTAACCCATATTTTTATATGCACATCATAAGTTAGAGTAACTTGACATATTTCATTTACTTAGCAATATCAAGAAAAATATAAGTGATTTATGCTGAAGGGCAAGTGATTTCACACAATAACTAGCCAAGCACTTTTATCATCAATATGATGGTAAGATTATGGAACATTATTGAACAATTTACTAACTCAAAAAAATTAAAGCTTAGGTTTATTAAAAAAAAAAATAGTCTAGGTTTCAGTCTCACTCTAATGGACCAATAATAACCAATCTTATAATTCTGTAGTTACTCTCTAAATGGGAGTTTCTAGGTTTCAGTCTCACTCTAATGGACCAATAATAACCAATCTTATAATTCTGTAGTTACTTTATAAATGGGAGTTCCTAGGTTTCAGTCTCACTCTAATGGACCAATAATAACCAATCTTATAATTCTGTAGTTACTCTATAAATGGGAGTTTCTAGGTTTCAGTCATTCTAATGGACCAATAATAACCAATCTTATAATTCTTTAGTTACTCTATTAATGGGAGTTTCTAGGTTTCAGTCTCACTGTAATGGACCAATAATAACCAATCTTATAATTCTGTAGTTACTCTATAAATGGGAGTTTCTAGGTTTCAGTCTCACTCTAATGGACCAATAATAACCAATCTTATAATTCTGTAGTTACTCTAGAAATGGGAGTTTCTAGGTTTCAGTCTCACTCTAATGGAACAATAATAACCAATCTTATAATTCTGTAGTCACACTATTATTGGGAGTTTCTAGGTTTCAGTCTCACTCTAATGGACCAATAATAACCAATCTTATAATTCTGTAGTTAACTCTATCAGTGGGAGTTTCTAGGTGGTTTCAGTCATTTCTAATGCCAATAATAACCATCTTAAATTCTGTAGTTACATATAAATGGGAGTTCTAGGTTCAGTCTCACTCCAATGGACCAATAATAACCAATCTTCTAATTTCTGTAGTTACTCGATAAATGGGAAGTTTTTCTAGGTTTCAGGTGGTCAAAATGGACAATTATAACCAATCTTATTAATTCTGTAGTTACCCTATAAATGGGAGTTTCTTAGGTTTCGTCACTCTAATGGGACCAAATATAAACCAATCTTATAATCTGTAGTTATCTATAAATGGGAGTTTCTAGGTTTCAGTCTCACTCTAATGGACCAATAATAACCAATCTTATAATTCTGTAGTGACTCTATAATGGGAGTTTCTAGGTTTCAGTCTCACTCTAATGGACCAATAATAACCAATCTTATAATTCTGTAGTTACTCTATCAATGGGAGTTTCTAGGTTTCAGTCTCACTCTAATGGACCAATAATAACCAATCTTATAATTCTGTAGTTACTCTATAAATGGGAGTTTCTAGGTTTCAGTCTCACTCTAATGAACCAATAATAACCAATCTTATAATTCTGTAGTTACTCTATAAATGGGAGTTTCTAGGTTTCAGTCACTCTAATGGAACAATAATAACCAATCTTATAATTCTGTAGTTACTCTCTAAATGGGAGTTTCTAGGTTTAAGTCACTCTAATGGACCAATAATAACCAATCTTATAATTCTGTAGTTACTCTATAAATGGGAGTTTCTAGGTTTCAGTCTCACTCTAATGGACCAATAATAACCAATCTTATAATTCTGTAGTTACTCTATCAATGGGAGTTCTCGGTTTCACTCACTCTAAGGAACAATAATAACCAACTTATAATTCTGTAGTTACACTATAAATGGGAGTTTCTAGGTTTAAGTCGCTCTAATGGACCAATAATAACCAATCTTATAATTCTGTAGTTACTCTATAAATGGGAGTTTCTAGGTTTCAGTCTCACTCTAATGGACCAATAATAACCAATCTTATAATTCTGTAGTTACTCTATAAATGGGAGTTTCTAGGTTTCAGTCACTCTAATGGACCAATAATAACCAATCTTATAATTCTGTAGTTACTCTATAAATGGGAGTTTCTAGGTTTCAGTCACTCTAATGGAAATAATAACCAATCTTATAATTCTTTAGTTACTCTATTAATAGGAGTTTCTAGGTTTCAGTCTCACTGTAATGGACCAATAATAACCAATCTTATAATTCTGTAGTTACTCTATAAATGGGAGTTTCTAGGTTTCAGTCACTCTAATGGAAATAATAACCAATCTTATAAATCTGTAGTTACTCTATAAATGGGAGTTTCTAGGTTTCAGTCTCACTCTAATGGACCAATAATAACCAATCTTATAATTCTGTAGTTACTCTATAAATGGGAGTTTCTAGGTTTCAGTCTTACTCTAATGGAACAATAATAACCAATCTTATAATTCTGTAGTCACACTATTATTGGGAGTTTCTAGGTTTCAGTCTCACTCTAATGGACCAATAATAACCAATCTTATAATTCTGTAGTTACTCTCTGAATGGGAGTTTCTAGGTTTCAGTCTCACTCTAATGGACCATTAATAACCAATCTTATAATTCTGTAGTTACTCTATAAATGGGAGTTTCTAGGTTTCAGTCTCACTCTAATGGACCAATAATAACCAATCTTATAATTCTGTAGTTACTCTATAAATGGGAGTTTCTAGGTTTCAGTCTCACTCTAATGGACCAATAATAACCAATCTCATAATTCTGTAGTTACTCTATGAATGGGAGTTTCTAGGTTTCAGTCTCACTCTAATGGAACAATAATAACCAATCTTATAATTCTGTAGTTACTCTATAAATGGGAGTTTCTAGGTTTCAGTCTCACTCTAATGGAACAATAATAACCAATCTTATAATTCTGTAGTCACTCTATCAATGGGAGTTTCTAGGTTTCAGTCTCACTCTAATGGACCAATAATAACCAATCTTATAATTCTGTAGTTGCTCTATGTATGGGAGTTTCTATATTTCAGTCTCACTCTAATGGACCAATAATAACCAATCTTATAATTCTGTAGCTACTCTACAAATGGGAGTTTCTAGGTTTCAGTCTCACTCTAATGGACCAATAATAACCAATCTTATAATTCTGTAGTCACTCTATAAATGGGAGTTTCTAGGTTTCAGTCTCACTCTAATGGACCAATAATAACCAATCTTATAATTCTGTAGTTGCTCTATGTATGGGAGTTTCTAGGTTTCAGTCTCACTCTAATGGACCAATAATAACCAATCTTATAATTCTGTAGCTACTCTATGAATGGGAGTTTCTAGGTTTCAGTCTCACTCTAAATGGACCAATAATAAACAATCGTATAATTCTGTAGTAGTTACTAATGAATGGGAGTTTCTAGGTTTTCAGTCTCACTCTAAGCAGACAATAATAACCAATTTTATAAATTCTGTAGTTACTTCATAAATGGGAGTTTTAGGTCAGTCACTCTAATGGAAACAATATAACCAACTTATAATTCTGTGTTACTCTCTAAATGGGATTTCTTAGGTTTCAGTCTCACGCTAATGGGACCAATAATAACCAATCTTCTAATCTGTAGTTACTCTATGAAATGGGATTTCCTAGGTTTCAGTTCTCACTCTAATGGACCAATAATAACCAATCTTATAATTCTGTAGTTACTCTATAAATGGGAGTTTCTAGGTTTCAGTCATTCTAATGGACCAATAATAACCAATCTTATAATTCTGTAGTTACACTATGAATGGGAGTTTCTAGGTTTAAGTCACCAATAATAACCAATCTTATAATTCTGTAGTTACTCTATAAATGGGAGTTTCTAGGTTTCAGTCTCACTCTAATGGACCAATAATAACCAATCTTATAATTCTGTAGTTACTCTATGAATGGGAGTTTCTAGGTTTCAGTCTCACTCTAATGGAACAATAATAACCAATCTCATAATTCTGTAGTTACTCTATGAATGGGAGTTTCTAGGTTCAGGTCACTCTTAAAATGGTACCCATAAACCATCGTATAATCTGTAGTTACTCTAGAAAGGGGAGGTTCTGGTTTCAGTCTCACTCTTAAGGACCAATAATAAACCATCCTTTTATAATTCTGTAGGTTACACGTAAATGGGTTTCTAGGTTTCAGTCTAAATATCTGGACCAATAATAACCAATCTTATAATTCTGTAGTTACTCTATAAATGGGAGTTTCTAGGTTTCAGTCACTCTAATGGAAATAATAACCAATCTTATAATTCTTTAGTTACTCTATTAATAGGAGTTTCTAGGTTTCAGTCTCACTGTAATGGACCAATAATAACCAATCTTATAATTCTGTAGTTACTCTATAAATGGGAGTTTCTAGGTTTCAGTCACTCTAATGGAAATAATAACCAATCTTATAAATCTGTAGTTACTCTATAAATGGGAGTTTCTAGGTTTCAGTCTCACTCTAATGGACCAATAATAACCAATCTTATAATTCTGTAGTTACTCTATAAATGGGAGTTTCTAGGTTTCAGTCTTACTCTAATGGAACAATAATAACCAATCTTATAATTCTGTAGTCACACTATTATTGGGAGTTTCTAGGTTTCAGTCTCACTCTAATGGACCAATAATAACCAATCTTATAATTCTGTAGTTACTCTCTGAATGGGAGTTTCTAGGTTTCAGTCTCACTCTAATGGACCATTAATAACCAATCTTATAATTCTGTTGTTACTCTATCAGTGGGAGTTTCTAGGTTTCAGTCATTCTAATGGACCAATAATAACCAATCTTATAATTCTGTAGTTACTCTATAAATGGGAGTTTCTAGGTTTCAGTCTCACTCCAATGGACCAATAATAACCAATCTTATAATTCTGTAGTTACTCTATAAATGGGAGTTTCTAGATTTCAGTCTCACTCTAATGGACCAATAATAACCAATCTTATAATTCTGTAGTTACTCTATAAATGGGAGTTTCTAGGTTTCAGTCTCACTCTAATGGACCAATAATAACCAATCTTATAATTCTGTAGTTACACTATAAATGGGAGTTTCTAGGTTTCAGTCTCAATCTAATAGACCAATAATAACCAATCTTATAATTCTGTAGTTACTCTATAAATGGGAGTTTCTAGGTTTCAGTCTCACTCTAATGGACCAATAATAACCAATCTTATAATTCTGTAGTTACTCTAGAAATGGGAGTTTCTAGGTTTCAGTCACTCTAATGGACCAATAATAACCAATCTTATAATTCTGTAGTTACTCTATAAATGGAAGTTTCTAGGTTTCAGTCTCACTCTAATGGACCAATAATAACCAATCTTATAATTCTGTAGTTACTCTATAAATGGGAGTTTCTAGGTTTCAGTCTCACTCTAATGGACCAATAATAACCAATCTTATAATTCTGTAGTTACTCTATAAATGGGAGTTCCTAGGTTTCAGTCTCACTCTAATGGACCAATAATAACCAATCTTATAATTCTGTAGTTACTCTATAAATGGGAGTTTCTAGGTTTCAGTCATTCTAATGGACAAATAATAACCAATCTTATAATTCTGTAGTTACGCTATAAATGGGAGTTTCTAGGTTTAAGTCACTCTAATGGACCAATAATAACCAATCTTATAATTCTGTAGTCACACTATGAGGGGAGGTTCTAGGTTTATTCACTCTAATGGAACCAATAAGAACCAATCTTATAAATCGGTAGTTACTCAAAATGGGCGTCGCTGTTTCTAGGTTTCAGTCTCACTAATGGGCCACTAATAACCCCACATCTATTAATTCTGTAGTACACTATAAAGGGAGTTTCTTCTGGTTTAAGTCACTCGAATGGGACCAATAATAACCAATCTTATAATTCTGTAGTTACTCTATAAATGGGAGTTTCTAGGTTTCAGTCTCACTCTAATGGAACAATAATAACCAATCTTATAATTCTGTAGTTACTCTATAAATGGGAGTTTCTAGGTTTCAGTCTCACTCTAATGGACCAATAATAACCAATCTTATAATTCTGTAGTTACACTATAAATGGGAGTTTCTAGGTTTAAGTCGCTCTAATGGACCAATAATAACCAATCTTATAATTCTGTAGTTACTCTATAAATGGGAGTTTCTAGGTTTCAGTCTCACTCTAATGGACCAATAATAACCAATCTTATAATTCTGTAGTTACTCTATAAATGGGAGTTTCTAGGTTTCAGTCACTCTAATGGACCAATAATAACCAATCTTATAATTCTGTAGTTACTCTATAAATGGGAGTTTCTAGGTTTCAGTCACTCTAATGGAAATAATAACCAATCTTATAATTCTTTAGTTACTCTATTAATAGGAGTTTCTAGGTTTCAGTCTCACTGTAATGGACCAATAATAACCAATCTTATAATTCTGTAGTTACTCTATAAATGGGAGTTTCTAGGTTTCAGTCACTCTAATGGAAATAATAACCAATCTTATAAATCTGTAGTTACTCTATAAATGGGAGTTTCTAGGTTTCAGTCTCACTCTAATGGACCAATAATAACCAATCTTATAATTCTGTAGTTACTCTATAAATGGGAGTTTCTAGGTTTCAGTCTTACTCTAATGGAACAATAATAACCAATCTTATAATTCTGTAGTCACACTATTATTGGGAGTTTCTAGGTTTCAGTCTCACTCTAATGGACCAATAATAACCAATCTTATAATTCTGTAGTTACTCTCTGAATGGGAGTTTCTAGGTTTCAGTCTCACTCTAATGGACCATTAATAACCAATCTTATAATTCTGTTGTTACTCTATCAGTGGGAGTTTCTAGGTTTCAGTCATTCTAATGGACCAATAATAACCAATCTTATAATTCTGTAGTTACTCTATAAATGGGAGTTTCTAGGTTTCAGTCTCACTCCAATGGACCAATAATAACCAATCTTATAATTCTGTAGTTACTCTATAAATGGGAGTTTCTAGATTTCAGTCTCACTCTAATGGACCAATAATAACCAATCTTATAATTCTGTAGTTACTCTATAAATGGGAGTTTCTAGGTTTCAGTCTCACTCTAATGGACCAATAATAACCAATCTTATAATTCTGTAGTTACACTATAAATGGGAGTTTCTAGGTTTCAGTCACTCTAATGGACCAATAATAACCAATCTTATAATTCTGTAGTTACTCTCTAAATGGGAGTTTCTAGGTTTCAGTCTCACTCTAATGGACCAATAATAACCAATCTTATAATTCTGTAGTTACTCTATAAATGGGAGTTTCTAGGTTTCAGTCTCAATCTAATGGACCAATAATAACCAATCTTATAATTCTGTAGTTACTCTATAAATGGGAGTTTATAGGTTTCAGTCTCACTCTAATGGACCAATAATAACCAATCTTATAATTCTGTAGTTACTCTAGAAATGGGAGTTTCTAGGTTTCAGTCACTCTAATGGACCAATAATAACCAATCTTATAATTCTGTAGTTACTCTATAAATGGGAGTTTCCAGGTTTCAGTCACTCTAATGGAAATAATAATAAACCACTCTTATATGCTGTAGTTAACCACTCTAAATGGGAGTTTCTAGGTTTCAGTCTCACTCTAATGGACCAATAATAACCAATCTTATAATTCTGTAGTTACTCTATCAATGGGAGTTTCTAGGTTTCAGTCTCACTCTAGTGGACCAATAATAACCAATCTTATAATTCTGTAGTCACACTATAAATGGGAGTTTCTAGGTTTCAGTCTCACTCTAATGGACCAATAATAACCAATCTTATGATTCTGTAGTTACTCTATTAATGGGAGTTTCTAGGTTTCAGTCTCACTCTAACGGACCAATAATAACCAATCTTATAATTCTGTAGTGGACCAATAATAACCAATCTTATAATTCTGTAGTTACTCTATAAATGGGAGTTTCTAGGTTTTAGTCACTCTAATGGACCAATAATAACCAATCTTATAATTCTGTAGTTACTCTCTAAATGGGAGTTTCTAGGTTTCAGTCTCACTCTAATGGACCAATAATAACCAATCTTATAATTCTGTAGTTACTCTATAAAAGGGAGTTTCTAGGTTTCAGTCACTCTAATGGACCAATAATAACCAATCTTATAATTCTGTATTTACTCTATAAATGGGAGTTTCTAGGTTTCAGTCACTCTAATGGACCAATAATAACCAATCTTATAATTCTGTAGTTACTCTATAAATGGGAGTTTCCAGGTTTCAGTCACTCTAATTGAAATAATAACCAATCTTATAATTCTTTAGTTACTCTATTAATGGGAGTTTCTAGGTTTCAGTCTCACTGTAATGGACCAATAATAACCAATCTTATAATTCTGTAGTTACTCTATAAATGGGAGTTTCTAGGTTTCAGTTCTCACTCTAATGGCCAATAATAACCATCTTTAATTCTGTAGTTACTTCTATACATGGGAGTTTCTAAGGGTTCAGTTCACTCTAATGGACCAATAATAACCAATCTTCTAATCTGTAGTTCACACTATAAATGGGAGTCTAGTTTCAGGTTCCCTCTAATGGACAATAAATAATAACCAATCTTATAATTCTGTAGTTACTCTATAAATGGGAGTTTCTAGGTTTCAGTCTCACTCTAATGGACCAATAATAACCAATCTTATAATTCTGTAGTTACACTATAAATGGGAGTTTCTAGGTTTAAGTCGCTCTAATGGACCAATAATAACCAATCTTATAATTCTGTAATTACTCTATCAATGGGAGTTTCTAGGTTTCAGTCTCACTCTAATGGACCAATAATAACCAATCTTATAATTCTGTAGTTACTCTATAAATGGGAGTTTCTAGGTTTCAGTCTCACTCTAATGAACCAATAATAACCAATCTTATAATTCTGTAGTTACTCTATAAATGGGAGTTTCTAGGTTTCAGTCACTCTAATGGAACAATAATAACCAATCTTATAATTCTGTAGTTACTCTCTAAATGGGAGTTTCTAGGTTTAAGTCACTCTAATGGACCAATAATAACCAATCTTATAATTCTGTAGTTACTCTATAAATGGGAGTTTCTAGGTTTCAGTCTCACTCTAATGGACCAATAATAACCAATCTTATAATTCTGTAGTTACTCTATAAATGGGAGTTTCTAGGTTTCAGTCATTCTAATGGACCAATAATAACCAATCTTATAATTCTGTAGTTACACTATGAATGGGAGTTTCTAGGTTTAAGTCACCAATAATAACCAATCTTATAATTCTGTAGTTACTCTATAAATGGGAGTTTCTAGGTTTCAGTCTCACTCTAATGGACCAATAATAACCAATCTTATAATTCTGTAGTTACTCTATAAATGGGAGTATCTAGGTTTCAGTCTCACTCTAATAGACCAATAATAACCAATCTTATAATTCTGTAGTTACTCTATGAATGGGAGTTTCTAGGTTTCAGTCTCACTCTAATTGACCAATAATAACCAATCTTATAATTCTGTAATTACTCTACAAAAGGGAGTTTCTAGGTTTCAGTCACTCTAATGGACCAATAATAACCAATCTTATAATTCTGTAGTTACTCTATAAATGGGAGTTTCTAGGTTTCAGTCACTCTAATGGACCAATAATAACCAATCTTATAATTCTGTAGTTACTCTATTAATGGGAGTTTCTAGGTTTCAGTCTCACTCTAATGGACCAATAATAACCAATCTTATAATTCTGTAGTTACACTATAAATGGGAGTTTCTAGGTTTCAGTCTCACTCTAATGGACCAATAATAACCAATCTTATAATTCTGTAGTTAATCTATAAATGGGAGTTTCTAGGTTTCAGTCATTCTAATGGACCAATAATAACCAATCTTATAATTCTGTAGTTACTCTATCAATGGGAGTTTCTAGGTTTCAGTCTCACTCTAATGGAACAATAATAACCAATCTTATAATTCTGTAGTTACTCTATGAATGGGAGTTTCTAGGTTTCAGTCTCACTCTAATGGACCAATAATAACCAATCTCATAATTCTGTAGTTACTCTATAAATGGGAGTTTCTAGGTTTCAGTCGCACCTCTAAGGGACAATAACCAATCTTATAGATTCTGTTAGTTATCATATAAATGGGAGTTTCTAAGTTTCAGTCTCACTCTAATGGACCAATAATAACCAATCTTATAATTCTGTAGTTACTCTATAAATGGGAGTTTCTAGGTTTCAGTCTCACTCTAGTGGACCAATAATAACCAATCTTATAATTCTGTAGTCACACTATAAATGGGAGTTTCTAGGTTTCAGTCTCACTCTAATGGACCAATAATAACCAATCTTATGATTCTGTAGTTACTCTATCAATGGGAGTTTCTAGGTTTCAGTCTCACTCTAATGGACCAATAATAACCAATCTTATAATTCTGTAGTGTACCAATAATAACCAATCTTATAATTCTGTAGTTACTCTATAAATGGGAGTTTCTAGGTTTCAGTCTCACTCTAATGGACCAATAATAACCAATTTTATAATTCTGTAGTTACACTATAAATGGGAGTTTCTAGGTTTCAGTCACTCTAATGGACCAATAATAACCAATCTTATAATTCTGTAGTTACTCTATAAATGGGAGTTTCTAGGTTTCAGTCTCACTCTAATGGACCAATAATAACCAATCTTATAATTCTGTAGTTACACTATAAATGGGAGTTTCTAGGTTTAAGTCACTCTAATGGACCAATAATAACCAATCTTATAATTCTGTAGTTACTCTATCAATGGGAGTTTCTAGGTTTCAGTCTCACTCTAATGGACCAATAATAACCAATCTTATAATTCTGTAGTTACTCTATGAATGGGAGTTTCTAGGTTTCAGTCTCACTCTAATGGACCAATAATAACCAATTTTATAATTCTGTAGTTACTCTATAAATGGGAGTTTCTAGGTTTCAGTCACTCTAATGGAACAATAATAACCAATCTTATAATTCTGTAGTTACTCTCTAAATGGGAGTTTCTAGGTTTCAGTCTCACTCTAATGGACCAATAATAACCAATCTTATAATTCTGTAGTTACTCTATGAATGGGAGTTCCTAGGTTTCAGTCTCACTCTAATGGACCAATAATAACCAATCTTATAATTCTGTAGTTACTCTATAAATGGGAGTTTCTAGGTTTCAGTCATTCTAATGGACCAATAATAAAACCATCTTTAAATTGCTGTAGTTACTCTCCTAGTTTTTATTCGAATGCACTAGTCTTATTAAATAAAACAAATAGACGTTTCGACCACTCTACAGTGGCCATCATCAGTGTAATGGTAATATTTGATACAAAAAAGAATGACCTTAGGATGTAAATGCTGTGTTACTTTAATAACATGTTTATTTTTGACTTGTCCCTAGGGCTTAGGTGATAAGGGCATTGTACACTAGGCAGTGGTCCATTTTCCCTGTTGATTGTGTTGCTGGTCTTTTTAATATACCAAGATTCAAGCAAACACCTCTGGGTCCAGTTCTGCTGACAGTCTATAACTTTCACATTGCTCCAATCAATCTGATGGTTCCTTCTTATTGCATGCTCTGCCACAGCTGAAGTGTTGTATATGGCATCAAAGGAAGTCAAGGCTCTTTGGTGCTCCTTCACTCTTGACTTCCTTTGATGCCATATACAACACTTCAGCTGTGGCAGAGCATGCAATAAGAAGGAACCATCAGATTGATTGGAGCAATGTGAAAGTTATAGACTGTCAGCAGAACTGGACCCAGAGGTGTTTGCTTGAATCTTGGTATATTAAAAAGACCAGCAACACAATCAACAGGGAAAATGGACCACTGCCTGAAGTGTACAATGCCCTTATCACCTAAGCCCTAGGGACAAGTCAAAAATAAACATGTTATTAAAGTAACACAGCATTTACATCCTAAGGTCATTCTTTTTTGTATCAAATATTACCATTACACTGATGATGGCCACTGTAGAGTGGTCGAAACGTCTATTTGTTTTATTTAATAAGACTAGTGCATTCGAATAAAAACTGAGAAAATGAGTATACCTAGTCACACAGGAATTTTTCGTATTATAATTCTGTAGTTACGCTATAAATGGGAGTTTCTAGGTTTAAGTCACTCTAATGGACCAATAATAACCAATCTTATAATTCTGTAGTTACTCTATAAATGGGAGTTTCTAGGTTTCAGTCTCACTCTAATGGACCAATAATAACCAATCTTATAATTCTGTAGTTACTTCTATAAATGGGAGTTCTAGGTTTCAGTCTCACTCTAAAATGGACCAATTAATAAACCAATCTTATAAGTCTGTAGTTACTCTATGAATGGGAGTTTCTAGGTTTCAGTCACTCTAATGGACCAATAATAACCAATCTTATAATTCTGTAGTTACTCTAGAAATGGGAGTTTCTAGGTTTCAGTCTCACTCTAATGGACCAATAATAACCAATCTTATAATTCTGTAGTTACACTGTAAATGGGAGTTTCTAGGTTTCAGTCTCAATCTAATGGACCAATAATAACCAATCTTATAATTCTGTAGTTACTCTATAAATGGGAGTTTCTAGGTTTCAGTCTCACTCTAATGGACCAATAATAACCAATCTTATAATTCTGTAGTTACCTATTACATGGGAAGTTCTTAGGTTCGTCACCTTACTGGACCCAATAATACACCAATCTTATAATGTCTGTAGTTACGTATAAATGGGAGTTTCTAGGTTTCAGTCTCACTCTAATGGACAATAATACCAATCTTATCAGTCTGTAGTTACTCTATAAGGTGGGAGTTTCTGGTTTCAGTTCCTTCTAATGGACCCCACACCAATAATAAACCAATTCTTTATAAGTCCGGTAGTTACTCTACAATTGGAGTTTCTAGGTTTCAGTCTCACTCTTAATGGAACAATAATAACCAATCTTAGAATTCTGTAGTACACTATTATGGGAGTTCCCGGTTCAGTCTCACTCTAATGGACCAATAAAAACCAATTTTAATAATTCTGTAGGTACTCTCAAATGGGAGTTTCAGGTTTCAAGTCTCACTTCTATGGACCATCATAACAATTATCTAATTCTGTAGTACTCTATCAGTGGCGTTTCTAGGTTTCAGTCATCTAATGGACCAATAATAACAATCTTATAATCTGTGTTTCTCTTATAAATGGGAGTTTTCTAGGTTCAGTCTAACTCCAAGACCAATAAGAACCAATCTCTTATAGTTCCTTAGTTACTCTATAAATGGGAGTTTCTAGGTTTCAGTCTCACTCTAATGGAACAATAATAACCAATCTTATAATTCTGTAGTTACTCTAGAAATGGGAGTTTCTAGGTTTCAGTCACTCTAATGGACCAATAATAACCAATCTTATAATTCTGTAGTTACTCTA
>WLWD01004016.1_pt1 | contig 48937 bp, 45 predicted proteins | sample 6712731 | NCBI WGS metagenome assembly WLWD01 (sample SAMN12718690, study PRJNA576275) | sponge metagenome | isolation source: marine sponge | host: Mycale hentscheli | place: New Zealand: South Island, Marlborough, Capsize Point | collected 2014-11-01 | reverse complement strand
GAGGCCAGTATGTTGAGCTGGACGTAAACATAAAAGAACAACGTCGCCTTTTCAGTAAACGAAATTCCTACCAACGTAACGCTTACAGTTTCTGGTGATATCAGCTACAGCGCGGCTTTTCACGTGGTAAGTGCCAGTTTTTAGCTAGCTAGTGTTGGATGACCTGGAATATGAATAGGTTGTGTGCTTTGTCGTAGGTATTCAACACATTAGCTAGCGGAGGGAGCAGAGATGGGTAATATTTGCTGCGTTTGTCGACAACTGGATGACGACGACGAGGCTACTAATGCGTTATTGGACAGTCTGGAGCAATTCAACATTCACCAATCTTCCACAGGTCGACCTCGAGGGCCGCCTCCTCCCTATCAGGTGCGTGTGTGTCGTGGAGCTGCTTGATTAGCGCTCTAGTTAGCACTTATTTGCACTTGCCTGGCAGCATCTCTGGTGATAGATCATGAAGAGTATGTGAGCTTATTTGTCCATTCAAATAATGTGCACATTTAAAGGTGTATTTAGAAGTCCATTTCACAAGCCAGCTTTCCCTCCCCTCCCTCCTCCCTCCCAGACCCAAGAATGTTTAATTGTTATGGGAAAGTTTTAATTGAAATCCAATTATCATTGGATATGGATTTAGATTTTGTTTGTTAATCCAATTATTAAAGATGGGCTTGCACGGCAAAAGAAGGTCTGATGCAGTGTTGACAGAACAGCAGATGGTGAAATGCTAGATTTTCGAGGAAATTGTAATTCGGTAGATCGAAAGTCACATGTGTGGTCCTGGATTGGCAATATGTTATGCATTAATTGCAGTGCTGTAGCAACCACATCTATTGTTTACCTGCTAACTGGGCCAGTCATGATTATATTTAACAGTGGAGTGCAAATTGATGATGCAGCTGTCCAATGAGTTATTATATCATCTTATATAGAGTTTAAGATCAGGAGAGATTTATAAGTACACTGTAAGACTATGTTTCTTATACCTTCCAACAGTCATTTTTCAATAAAAGTAAGATTTCTTCTCGCACAGGAAGATATAGAATCAGTTTGCATCAAATTGAAAGCTAGTTCATGAAAACAGAAACCTAATACCCAACATTCTGAATGTTTGTCAATTTGAGGTGCAAACACTGTTCAAGCGCGACTGTGTGAACAGACACAGGGGTTTTTTTGTATTGAGTTTCTTGAGTTTCTTTGAAGTATGTAGTGTAGGGAGTGAGTGAGAGGAGGGCTTTCATTGTTTGAAGTAGTGATCTATGTTGTGCCCACAGGTCATGGCTGCCAGCGATCTGGCAGGCAGTTGGGTTGGCATGTGTGCGTTTGTCATGCATAACTACGGCATTGGTAACAGCTGTGATATGTTACAACACACGATAACCCAGTAGCCTGGGATGAAAATTGAGAGTCACTGGTTCTGATAAGCCTCAGTTTAGTCATGGCATATGTACTTAAAATATTTTTTTCTTTTCATATTCCTTGTTTCAATTCATCCAAAAATTCTGCACAGCTATGGCCAATCTGTTCAGCCGTGTATCCGAATAACTGAAATGTATACAAGAGTTACACACACATTTAACTTGTTTAGTGAAGTCAGGCATGATAATCTTTAGTTTGCTTTAAGTCTTTACTGGTTCCTTCTCATGCACTTAGTAAGTGACTTCCGTTCAGTTGTCTTTCTGTTGTTTATATCTCGTAAGCTTGTTGTGTAAACAGGATACAATGACAACACATCATTAGCCAGGTACAATTATGGAATTGTCTATACAGATATAAGACAGGGTGAGAATGGTTTAAAGGAGTGCTCTTGTCTTGTCTTGTCTGGAGATAATTGAACACTGCTCTTGAAACCACATAATTCCTAGTGTTTGCATCATGCTGCTACACTCACCGATATGTTTTCCCAGTGTTAACTCCCACTGGGAATTCTGTGAAGAAACCTCCTCACTGACCTGCCGGACACACTATACTGGTGTTTGGTACCATAGACCCATACTTGGTGGGAAGTCTTCTGTTTGGATGGCCTTCCTGTGTGTGGTTTCTAAGTGACTAGTTTCAATTTTGGCCTCCAGAAGCTTAACAATGTAATTGCTCACTTGTTGTAGGTATTCACGGGATGCTATTTGGAATCTTTCTACTGTATCTGTGTGGGATCAATTAGCAGTGCATGAGTGGTGGCCCGCTCAACCCAAACTGTAGATACTGATGATGTTCTAGATGACACTCCAACTATGTGTTATTGTCCATAAACAACAAACACATTTGTCTTCATCCTGTCTTGCTGTGGTTGTTATGCTCACAGGCTCGTGCTCCATTCTATGCCATGACAGATGAACAGAGGGCTCAGTGGGTGCAGCGTGTAACCATGATCCAGTGCTTGCCTTTGGGAAAGTATTGTGCGGGAGAGGAGAAGAAAAAAGACAAAGACTTGAGAGTGGAACTCTCAGAAGAGTTCCAAGGGACGGAGAAGAAGGGAGATGTGGATAGAGAGTAAGTTGAGGAGAAGGTGATAGTTTTGTTTTATTATATTTATTTATTTTTATTCTTTATTGAAAGTAGAAGGAAATTTTTGATAGTTGTAGTCATCTGCATATAGTATGGAAATGATGTTACAAATATTTTTTTATGGCTATGAGTAGAGCTGTTTCATTACTTGTGGGTTGGGTTGTGTGAGGTGTGTGCATGCATGCATGTGTGTGCGCGTATGTGCATGTGTATGTATGCGTGTATGTATGCGTGTGTGTGAGTGTCGTGTACGCTATTGACCTCAAGTTTATAAAAGCAGCAGGCTGTCCACTGTTAGTTGTGTATACTGGTGTTCCCTTTAGCTTGTTCTCTTTGAAGACTTCATAGTCACGTTTTCAAAACAAGTGGATTTCAATATCTGATAGTCAATCCATTGCCAAGTATTCCCACAATTCTTTGTAACTAACGTTATTGAGGAAGTGCATGTTTGTGGTGGGAAAAACAAGGAAAATTGGTTCTAAAGCAACTTCAATATGTTTCTATTGTGGTTAGCTTTTGTGGGAGTTATGTATTGAACCATAACACTCCTGTCATACTTGGAATGATGATTCAGAACAATACTGGTAGGATTTGTTGTATCTGTGTTCCTATTGTTGAAGTTAATTAATATGGAATATATGACATGTCTATCGGCTATCCAAACCATGTTGGTCATTGAGATCAATAAACTCAGACGAGTTTACATTAACTTCAAAGACTACGATGGTGTTCGTTTGGCTCTCATTGGGGGGAGGAGAGGGGTCAGGGAGGGGGTGGGGCCATCTAGGGCCTCCCAATTTGGCAACCATTTATCAAAAATGTTTGGGCATGGCACGAATTGGAAGTCATGTATAAGGACACTAGTATCTGTTGTGGACAAGGCTGTAGACAAGGCTGGCATTGTGGGCTAGGGCTAAATCCACAGGGTGCTACTCTTGTGCCAGTGTCCACGGACAAGCCACCAAGACTGAGGTTTGGCAGCACCAGTGTGTGTTAAGCTAGCTTTGCTAAGTAAGCTGGCTTTAGTAAAGCGCCCTATTGCTGAAGTACAAAGTGCCAACATTGAGAACCAAGTTATAATGAATTATGGAAATGAATGTTTTGGAATCAGAGCATGGGAATGAAAAAAATTGAACTTCAATGTATCTTGGTCACAAGACATTCTGACAAGGCAGTTGTTATAAAGGAGGTCACACGAACAGTCCCATGGCTGTGTTAATGATATTCATTGATGACTTCATAGCTATAGTTTGTTTATGGCTCACAAGCAGGAAGCACTGATGTCGTGCACTGCACTGGTCCAGGAAGTCGTGTCTCTCACTTCAAACTTGGCAGCTTTGATCAGTAGAGAGTAAACAATTATCACTATGGTTTCATGACTGGCTTACTATAGCACTAACGATCACCTGACCTGTCGGCCACTTGCTGGACTTTGTGCCATCTAAAATTAAGTTTTGATGTTAACTTTTGGCAAATGTTGGAGCTTTGGTTCATAAGTGGTGGTGTCGGGCTGAGTTTTGATTTTTTGGGCAGGACTTAAGAGTGCTGAGAGGCAAATGCAATGTTCAGGCGGGCAGTTAACTGAGGGATTAGTAACTTTCAGAGTGAATGCTCTCTAGAGTTATAGTAGTCATCTTATCTATTTGTCTTTCTGTCTGTCATGCTCTGATTTTCGAGATTACTGACAATTAACCATTTTAGGTATGAACTTACTCAAAACGATTTTAGATCTGAAGCATGTGAGCTCCACATAGGTACAAATTTTGTGCCCCCCCCCCTCCCAATCGTCATGTGGTAATCAAGTGAACAAATAATTTCTTGCGGCCCCTTGCTAGTTTTGCTTTAAGCTGAGCAGTTGATAGAGTGCTGGAATTGGAATTTTGTGTTGAAACTACCAGTAAGTGTTTCCTTGAAGGTTTAGTTTCTCTTATTGAAATCCATATTGATCTACCATTTTCATTGCTCAAGCTATTGATCCCTTTAGGTATGTGACCAATAATTATTGTTTTGGTCTGAGAAATGGTTTTGTAATTGCTAGCTAGTGTACAGTACCGCTGAGGGTTTGCACAAAAATGTGTGTGTGTGTGTGTAAGGGGGTGGGGTGGGGCTAAGTGAGTAAGACGTTCTGACAACATTATTTGCTTTCATTCCAATTCTTCAACCCTATAATTAAATAATAACGAGCGCTTCCAAGTAATAGTAATTAAATAATAAGTGTTCTAAACGTCATATCCTGGTTAGTTGAATAGCATAGGATAGTGGTAGAAAGTAGCATGACAGTTTCCTACTCTGGTGGGAACTCCTCCATTGAGGAGAAGCTGCTCCGTGTCTTACCTTTCTCTTCCTGTTTTCCCCCCAGCGCATCTAGGCTGATTATTTCTCATGAAGTCCTAATTGACCAATGTCCTGTCAGCTGGCACAATTAGATGCTGAGCTGACAGGAGCCATCCTGGAGCCCGGCAGTGATATTTATAGTCTAATAATGTAAACTGTCATTTGGAGCATTCAGATCACTACTGAAGTGTATCGTGACTTGAAATTACAGTGTGAAAAGTAATAGAGGATTAATATATATACATTGCAGTTATTAGAAATCACATACTGGCAATTTTAGCTAGGATGTCATAAATGCATACATACACTTGAGGTTTTTATTATTGTTGTTTGTTGTTGTTGTTTGTTGTTGTTTAGGTGTCCTATATGCATGGTAGACTTCATGCCGGATGAGCCTATACGCCTGCTCCCATGCATGCACTATTACCACATGCGCTGCATCGACGACTGGCTCATGCGGTCTTACTCATGCCCTACTTGTATGGAACGTATCGACGTAGGCATGAGAGACACCATGTCCTCCACCACCTCTGGCTCCTCCCACCACCCCACCCTGCGAAGGAGGCGTGGAAGGAGAAGGCGCAGTGACAGGGGGTCTTTGAGTAGCATCTCCAGCCATGGATCAGCCCAGGCTGCAGCGATGGATGGATGTGCCAAAGAGCGTGAGAGCATCTCCAGGAGGTTCCTCATCCCAGACTCGTGTGAAGAAGAACTGACAGCATCCGCTGGAGCAGTGGCGAGGAGTGATGGGATGGAGATTCCAGAATGTGCTAAGCGAGATGGTAAACGTTGTAAAGAGAAAATGGGTGAATTGGCAGAGGGCGTGTTTCACGATTCCTCCAGCGGCAGCCATGCATCAAGATATTTGGGTGTTAGCCACACCTCTGGCAATCAAGTCGAGCAGTGTGGCGGTATTGCCATTGCCAGAAGCTCTCCACAACCGGACTACTTGACTGGGGATGATGACAACGTTAATGGAATGTCCAGTGGAGGTGCTTGCAGCATGCATCCACAGAGCACACCAGCCAGCAATCCCCCACTCGACCTCAACCAAATCATTCATATCAGTAATTTTGAGGTCGACCCTCAGAATATGGGCCCATTCAGCCCCCCACTGTCCCCTCGCTCACCACAAGCCACACCCCTCTCACCTCCGATGTTCGAGTATCATTTTGAGTACCCAACTACTGGAGATTTGACTCAGTAAATGTGAGTGCAAGACCAGTGTGCAGAACTGATGGCAGGGGGATATCGAGGAAGACCATGAGCCAGCAGTGTACCTGGACATTTTCTTCTCAAAGTCATTCATTAACTATCCATCTGTTCATATCACGTAATTATATATTATATACAATAATTCAGTACTATTTCAGCACCTCCTTGTTGATAGTTACTTTTTTGAATTTTCCAAGAGCAAAAGTTGAATGAAGTCCCAAAATTTTAAAATCCTAATTCCTTTGAGAATGTGGCAATAAGATTTCTATCAGAATATAAGCCATTACCCAAATTGCTATGGTGGCAAAATTGTCAATTTAGGGTGTATAAGTATACATGGCTATATTACATGTAATATAGATGTCGCTCAGCGGGTAGTGGAAATTGAGAGATATGTTGATGCATCCTATGTTATTTGCCAGCTACCATTTACTGTGGGCTGGTAATTCAAGTGATAGCTACAGAGAGATGCATCTGATTGGTAATTACTAGCAAGCATCAACTTTAAGGTAGGGATTCATGTTAAATGTGCAGCACAAAGGCATAATAATGGCTGTGATCATTGGCACCTGTGGAGTTCAAAAACTGCTTGTACATAATAGACTGGTAGAGAGTGCAAGTCCAGTGGAAAGAACATCGCATTGTGTCATGTGTACACCAGCCAGCCAGCTGTCCTTGGGAGAAATTAGTATGAGGGTACTTTACCATAGACATGCAATTTATTCAGTTGGCTGTACGTAGTAGACCTTACAAAAGGTTGTTGATGTGTAGATATACTGTATAAAATCCCTTTTTAGGCTGTTGAAATTTGTGACCATGCCACCAATAACTTGCTGTACTTGTCATTCTCCCATACTGAACAAACGGGACTATTTGGATTTAGATAAATATTACTAGGTTTACTTGATCGTGGTAGTTTCATATATTGCTGTGCATTTAGCTCTCGCCTACAATAATCACAATAAATCAAGCCCACACTGTATTGTACCACACGATAATACACATCTACTGTAGTTTTAGTATTCAACCCGAAGGAATGGACAACTTCACTGAAATTAATTCTAAACAAAATGGTTCATGTTAAATGTGAAATTTGAGATCACAAACGACACAATTTCATGCATGGAATGTCATTACATATGAAAGTATATATTTCACACCCACAAAATGACGAGTTTCTGTAAGAATTTCCAATATTACCAGCTCACACTTCTTCAGATCTTGGGCTCAGACACATACTTCCCTACAAAATAATAATAATAATAATAGGCAGTGTGATGGCACCATGCACTTTTAATGTTTTATTTATTTTTTGTATTGCATTTACAGTTTTAAACTGGTAATTATAATATTAAACAAATAAATAATAATAATATTATTATTATTATTGTGCTGGTGACAAAGGAAGCAAGTCAATAATATATATATATATTTATTGCAGCTTTGATATTTTTTCTTGAATATTTCCGCATCACGCGAGCGTTCTGTATTCTCCCATATTGTACGCTTGTTATTGTACGCTCCTTGTAGCGCGCGCGTAGCGAGTAAAATCAATGAAAATTGTATTCTTACCGGTTGAGAGAAAGTATCAAAGCAGCAATAAATCACTTATCACACTCGTCGTACAATATGGGAATGATATTTTACTCTCACGCCACATTTTCACTCGCCTTTGGCTCGTGAAAATATTTTGCGTGCTCGTAAAATATTTTCCCATATTGTACTCTGACTCGTGCTATAAGTATTATATATTCCACCCTAGATATCTTCACAAATGATATTTGACCCGTGTCTCATGGTGTTATCTCATGGCTGTACTGGCAAGCTCATTACCAGAGTAGTTATAGCAACAGGGGCCTGGCCACAAGTTTTCTGGGTTTTTACAGCTATCTTTACTCTAGTGGAGCCAACCCAGCCAGGTTTAGAGCAGCTGCTATAATATCGGCTGGGGATGTGGGGAGCCCCTAGTAAGTTTTCACACCGTGAGTTACCAAAAAACTACTTCAGTGAAGATATCTAGTGTGGAATAAACCACTTATTACACTCTGTCAGAGTGATATGGCTAGATATTTCACTCTCAGGCTTTATTTTCCTTTGGCTCGTGAAAATAAATTAGCCTGCTCAGTGAAATATTTCACCATATCACACTCTGACGCATGTAATAAGTATTATATATATATATATATATATAAATGGTTGTCACTGTCTCAGTAGTAAGGTACACTGGCTACTTTTAGATTCTTGATTCACTGACACACACACACACACACACACACACACACACACACACATTAAAGATTCAATGCACACAAACTGTAATCCTTCCATTCCCACTATCTAACAAATTCATAAGCTCCACCCACTCACCTGATTTACACCTCTCTTTGAACAGGTACATAGTGAAGTCAGATCCCAGCAGCTCCACACACAGACCTGACAGTGATGCTTCTTCACACTCAAATGTAGCAACTGCCGTGGATGGGTGGGAGGGGCCACTAGCCAGACTGAACTTGGCCTGGAGTTGGCCTGACACTACGGCACACACAAAATTGAGGAGCTGATACCAATGGAAACATTACAAGCAATGGAATTTCTCAGGTTATGAGGGAGGCAGGCATGATTAGTGTGTGCTATTATAGATAAGCAAGCAAGAAGCAAAATGTGAAAAATTCCACACACACGTACACACATACATACACACACATGCACGATACATTAAATCTTTATGTGAACAGGTGTTACATTCTCCTTGGCAATAGTACTATAAAAAAAAAAAAGAAGCTGTTGTAAACATTTCACACTATGGACTACTCTTTGTTTCGACAGAACTTCATAGCAATATCTTGAGTCACTGCCAATAGTGAAAATAATTCATTTTATAATGTATTGTACATACCTGGGCTATCCCCTGGAGGCAAGTTTCCAATAGCCCAGGTAAAGGTCTCCTTGTCGGCTATCCACGATCCACTGGGCTTGGACAGGTTGTTCTGTACACTGCCATCAACAGGAACTGAGAACGCCACCTTAGTCAGGCCGGGCTTCTTGCTTAATGGGGAGAAGACGGTCGAGTCGTACGTGTAGTCCAGTCTGAAGTTAGTGACCGCCTGTTCACACTTCATATAGCTCTTGATCTGGAGAGGAAGTCTTGAGCCACCACCATTTACTTGGACCTGCCGTACAAATAGTTGATAAAACATAGTTGTTGAACTCCGTCGAGTCTCCTCCAGTGACTTGGGATGATATTTAAAATTTTACTTATTCCTTAAAGCTTACTAATAATTACAAGATTAACAATTTTAAAGTTGGATTTGTATACACACCATAACTAGTAGAATATTATTTATTTACCCATTCTAAAGCACTCATGTTGTTAGGTCAAATCATGAAAATTGTGACTTTTTCTCTGGCAGAAACCTGGACATTGATTTGTAATGCAAGCAAAACTGGTAAAGGGTTTCTGCACTATGGACAATTGCACAGCATTAGCATTAGTTCAACAATTCGTATAATAGCACAACCTAAACTTGAAAAAAGTTTGACAGTCATTTCTGTTACTGTGTACGACACACAAACTTCCCTGTGCTAATGAATGATCATTCCATTTGTTCATGCAATCCTCTATCATGAACAAATAATGGCAGAGAAGGTAGCACTGCTTAGGACCTGATACTTACCTCATACTTCAGTGCCTGTACAATGTAGTAAGACTTGTTTGCTTCCTTCTCTTTCATCTTCGTGAGGTAGTCCACCAGGGCAGACATATTGAATGCAAACACACCCTCTTCCTCACCTCTACAAATTCATACAGGTAACAAAGGTGAGACTACACAAACAGCTATCAGACTATACAACTAGAATTACACGAGTGATGTGCAGACCTTGTACACTGTTGTTGTCTAACGTTATAAAACAACAACAACAAACAACACTGGATTTTCATACTGAGGTAGGGGTGCCCTAGGATCCCCCCTCCCCTGTTTTTGGAAGTCAATACAGTACAATAGCTAAAGTTGAATAAAAACCACGAGAAAGAGTTCGCACTTGAGCACGGTACTCGACTAAAAACCACAGAACACTTCAAAATAATATAGGGGAAGTCTCAGAAGGTAAACCAAAGTGGCTATGCAAATAGACTGTTTCTTTATATGCTGGATGATTAGAAAACAAGCGCCTAATGACACAAGCTCTTTACTTGAGTTGAGAATTATTTTTAAAAATCTTACTTCTTGAGCAGATGTTGGTTGTGAAGCATCGTGTCCCAATTCAGTCTCTTCTTCTCAACCTTGACCTGAAGCGGCGTAGAAGGTGATAATTTGGACAGGAATGAAGTTGGGAAGGACAAGCAAACCTCTCCAGTCACCTTTACAACACAACTGTCTATCTCTGCTCCCTTGAAGATGGCGTTGCAAGTCTCTATTACAGCAACGGCGATAGGAATCTGTCCCTGAGCCTGGGCACTATCGCCACTGCTACTGTTCATGCTCCTGGATGTTACCAGTGGCGACAAATAGGAGTTGGGGAGGCTGGCGTTGTGAAGCAAACTGGCTCCCCGAGTCGCTGGGGAAAGGGGAGGAGTTTGAATGGAAGAGTTCAAACTGGGATTTTTGGACGGCTGGAAGTCTTGGCCATTTGATATCTGGGTGGGTTGTAGGGGTGGAGTGTGGGGGGCTAATATTGGACTATTTGTAGCAGGGACGACTGGTTTTATAGGTCCAGCGCCACCACGAGCTGCTCGCCGTTTGGCTGGAACAGGAGGAGCTGGGATAGAATTGGCTAAGGAGTCCTCGGACTTGAGTGAGTTGGATCTCGGCCGGGAGACGCTAGGTTCCGTAGAAGTGGGCGTGTCCAGAATGTTGGAGGAGGAGCCAGCATTCTGCGGGGCACTAGCAGAGGTGTCGGGGGAGGGCGTGGTGGAAGACTTGTCCATGGTTGTAGCTGTGACACTTGTTGGAGTGAGGATGGAGGAAGAGGAGGAAGACAAGGTGGCTGTTGGGGAAGAGAAACTCCATGCAGGAAGAGTAGCTAAAAGGGAAAGGGGAAAAAATAAATAAAAAACAAAGAAACGTTGAAGCTAGTTTAGAATACAAACCACTCTAACATAGATCAAGTACAGTAACTGGAGGAATAGGTTCATAAACATTATACTATGCTTGCGATAGACCAATAGTTATTGAAAATAGTCTTAAGTGGACAACTAACATTACAACTTTGGGGAAGAGTTTGCGTTCTTGGAATTGGTAATTTTAACAATTAACTGCCGGTCGTATTGGTGCAGCTCCTAGCAAATTGACAAAAAGTTGCGAACGTAATTCATAATAGGGCACTGTTTTTTACTTCTCCCCCCTTATCACCATTTCCAAATATTTCATCAAAGTCTGACCCCTAGTAGCAATGTCAACTAGAAGATATGAGGGATAATGATCCCTTACCTACTCAACGAGAAGGCGTGTTCGGGAGGGGTTGGTTAGGCACAGGTAATTTTAAGTAATTTAAGTAAGTAATTTATAACAAGTGTGTGCCAGTACATTGTATTCCTCCTCAGGAGGTATGTTGAAATGCACGTGTCAGTTGTGACCACACCCACCTGAAGGATCAATGGGTTTAGTATTGAATGCGGTAGTGGCAATAACAGGACCTCCCCCACTAGAGCCCCCTGAGGTGGCTCCACCCCCTCGGATGCCCAGAGGGGGGGAGGGCAGTAGAGGCGGGGCAATGTGAGGGGTCTTGGAAGTGGCAGTGCTGGTAGGCTTGAGAGGAGTTGGCATTTGTGAACCTCCGCCACTCTCTGATGAGAACACAGTGTCTAGGTCTAGCAGAGAGGGTTGAGAGTGGTCCCTGGGACGGAATGATACAATGAATATATTCATGAAGGAACAAATAAATAATATAATAAAACAGTAGTAGTAGTAGTAATGACAATAATAATGATAATAATACGTTGAAAATAAAAATAATAGCATTTAATACTAATAATTAATGATAACAACAACCATAATAAAAATATTTACAAAGCATGCTAGTGGTACATGTCCATTATTATTACTATTACAAGAACTACTATCGATGTGTCCATATATGTGACAGTCTATGGGAAAAGGGGGCACTTCACTCAAACCAAAAAAAATTGAGTTTTTTATGCTAATAAAAAGCTACAATTTATCTCAACTTAGTGCTAAAATACTGGAGGGCACGCGCAGAGAAACTGGCAGTTGAACTGTCAGCAAAGCAATTGAACTAGAAATCGAGAAAACATAAATTGAATTTCCACTTCCGGTATAATTAATGTTTCCGTATACTTAACGGCATACTCTGCATACGCAATTAAATCGTACAGCCGCTTTTTTACGGCGACTAACAAAGTTTGCGTTGAGTTCTTTTTAGCTTTCAGAGCGTCTCATAGCCTGTCTTGTCGGAACCCTTGGCTACTCTACTCCATGTAAGTGGTAAACTTTCAACCAGAGGTAAGCTGTAGATTGCATGCACTATTCTCAAAGCTATGCCGTTTTTTTTTTTTTAGCTGCTTGTTTGAAACTCCGCCCATTCTCCCTTTATTGTACTTCGAGAACGAGAGAGAATAAAAAGTAGCTTGTCTTTCCACGGCACGCTTGGGGTCTTTTAAGTTGTTTGGGCATTTGAAATTTGGCGTAGACTTAGAGTAAGGGTCACTAAGGCAAAAAACAAAAATAGGAGAAAGAAAGAATTTTTCCTATGACTTACTTCTGGAGCCTATATCTCAATTTCAATTTTTGCGTGAAGTGCCCCCTTTTCCCATAGACTGTCACATATACTCAAAACTTGCCAAATTGCTACGTGTAGGGCTTTATTTCCTATCCACATTATAAATGGCACCTTCAGCATGCAAGTCTGGTATTGAACTCACTGATCTGGCCTGGCCTCAGCCGCTCCACTGGTATTAGCTGATCTTCTAGCACTCGTGGTAGTCGCTGTTGCAGATGTCAATACTGAAATAAGAAAAAAAACAAAAAACAATACAACGTGGGTGTGGCAAAGTGACGCTGCATAAAATGCTAGATTAAGTGAAAATGAGGCAGAAAAAATTAAAATATTGCATTTGGGAGAAAGACAATTTAATTTAAAAAAAACAAATAACTTGCTCTATGAAACTTTATCACACTTGTTGGACCCCCTCCCTAAAGTTAGTTGTGCATGACTACACAAAGTTTCTATCCATAAGGTTCCCAACCAAGAGACTCACGCCACCGACAAGGTTCCCACCCAAGAGACCCATGCCACCTACAAGGTTCCCACTCAAGAGACCCATACCATAGCCTTACTGACGTACTATTCAGTGACTGTGAGCTGGATGCCTTCCTGAGTCCAGTGGGACTCACTGGCCCTAGCTTCAGGTTCTTCACGGATGCCTTCAGATCATCAATGGTGGCCGCAGGTTGGGCAGAATTCTCTCGGATCTTGATTGCTCTAATTTTCTTGTCACGCTCTAAAACAGAACAAAGGTGTGCATTTATGAATGATATACTTACCAAGTTCCCCAGACTAGTAAGTAGCTATTATAAAATCTTATTAAAAATTACTACTAACAATATTGTATTTTTTTAAATTTTCAGAGAAATAAAGTGTAGATGTAAACGTACATAACCTCAACAGGAAAACTACTTCATCATAATATTACTAATCTCTGTTTATTTTATTGCGCCTATATATATTATATATGTTTTTTTAAAGTTGACTCCAACTTGAGCTTGTGTTTACCATCTTCTGAGTCGCTGCTGTCAGAGAAGTTGTCCTTCTTGCCCCAAGGATCATCAGGGAACTTGCCAATGTTACTAGCATCTTCAGGCTTGATGCTGTAGCCTTCTTCATCCACCTCAGGCCCAGCTGACTGCTACACAAATCAAGAAAATAACACATAATACTTGCCAAGGGAAAAAAAAAGTACAATCGTGCACTTTCTAGTCTACAACTATTTATATGATAAGGTTTCTTATGAACAATAAACCCAATAGATTGTCATGTAACATACATATCTATATTGGTATACACTAGTGGAATAAGTTAGTGAGTAGAGTAGGCCTGGAAGCCGAGTACAGTACTCTCCATTGTCTTATTCCTAGTGTCTGGGTCTGACCAGACATCAGTGGGTTCCAGTGAAGACCACACAGCTGCACGTCAAGAAGTCTTCAATGGGTACCTCCTCAGACAAGGAGAAGCAGCCGCCAATAGGAGCACTGTCAAGCTTCGTTACATGCATGATCTAACCTTACCAGACCATTAACTACATTTTACTAACACTTCCTTATTTGGACATAAAAAATCTGTTGTGCTCTTCACTTGTTCCGTCACTCGTATTCATGTAGTCTCCACCCTTTACCTATTTGATGTATGAACGTATATTTGGTCTGGTGCCCGGTGATTTTGCATGATTTCACTCTCATATGCACAACTTGTACATTAACTTACAGCCCAGACACAATCGTAAGATCTGGTCATTCCAACAAGCCACCAGACAAAATATACATACGCTCATACATCAAATAGGTAAAGGGGAAAAGACTGCATGCATAAGAGAGAACAAGTGAAGATCGCAATGGTTTGGGTTGTATAAGCACCGAGTGTGCATCTCCAATCACGTGGTAGGCTTACAGCCAACCCTTATACCCAGACTCCACCCCCTATACGGCTCTCATACGTCATGTACACTAATGGCAGGTGAGCTTCTTACTTACCTCAGATGCCTCCGTGGAGCCATTACTGCTGGGAGCACTGGGCTGACTCACTGAGTTCTTCTTTTTCTTCCCAAATGGACGAAAAGTGGTTTTCCTTTCAGTCTTAGCTGCAACAACGACCAATAAAAATTGAACAACACAAAAAATATATATATATATATCAAATTCATCTAACTTAACAAAAGATATCAAACCCTCACTTGAAGCAGTAATAAATATGAACTGAAGTTTGTTATTGTTATTGTTTTGCTCGTACTATGCAACTTAGCACACACACACACACACACACACACACACTTACACCCATGTCTCTCCGAGACAGACAGGTCTTCAGTGGACCGAGATATCTGTACGGTCTTGATGGCTGTTAAGTTCAAAGAACCGTCACTATCAGCTTCACGAAACTTCTGAGGAGCTACGTACATAGATAAACAATTTAATTGACAATACAATAGCAGAATCAACACTACTTAAGGACATTGACACAATATACATCCATCAAAGCATTGAATATACACAGGGGAAATGAACTGAACTTTAATATGGTGGCCAAATTATCAAAACTAGGATAATCTAGTTTCAACAACAACTAAGAACACAAACAACCATCTTTCTAACACACACACACACACACACAAATGCACAAACACACACACACACACGATACAGTTACCATGCCCCTCCCTATGTACCCCTAAATATCAGAACGGCAGTAATATGATTTGTTCAGTAGTTCCACTAAACAGTCATCAGCCAATGCTTCACAACTATGTGGTTGCATCCACTCAAATTGATGGTATGGGAACTGAGCACATAAACCGCATGTACAATACATGCATGTCCTCCGGTTATTAGTATTGCTTGGCTGGTTTCCCCCACCAAATACATAGGTGGACCAATAAGTTGGTGTGGCACAGCGAGTTTAACAAGGCATCCATATACACCACGAGGTAATGCTGTTTAATAAAAGAAGGAGATTGGAGCTGCCATGAAACTTTAACCACACATACATACTACAGCAGAACTTCCATTTTTATCTGAAGTGACTGGGGATAGGGGTGTTCACAAAATAAAAATTGTTTGTATAATAAAACCAGAGATAAGAGCCATCTTATTTATATCTTCCTTTCTGCAATCATTTCAATGTTTTCAGCCATAGCCCTACTAAAAAATATGAAGGTATGTAGCAGTTAATTGATGTTTAGGATGATTGAAGTTTGGATAGTTGAAGTTTCACAGTAGTGTCTTATATTCAAGATCTACTCAAGCATTACATTAAAGCATACTATGCCAGTAATATTTTGCAATCCTCACTATATCTTACACATTTCTGAGCGATTGTTTAAAACTTATCCTTTTGTGAACGAGCATACAAACACAAAATATTACATTCTCGCCAATTACTCACTCGGCTTTGCCTTGCCAGTTCCTTTCTTCTCCACAAACTCCTTGAGCAATTTCTCCACTGTCCACGTGTCCATCTCTGAGTTGAGGATGGTGAAGATTTCTGCCTGGTTACTGTGAGTGGTGTCCTGGGTCTGTGTGTGTGTGTGTGTGTGTGTGTGTGTGTGTGTGTGGGTGTGAACATGGAGAAGAGGGAGAGACCCGGATACTATTGTAATGTTATGTGTTCACACGTTTGAATTGTTAATAGTCATCATCAAAATTAAAACAAGCAACAATATTTGCAAGTCTGCAAAACAAACATTGCCACAAACTCTAGTTTCAGATCAATTGAAAACCATCATCAATAGATTAATGTTCAGTTAGTGTGACTTCTATTGGCATAGAGCAACATGAACAGGGAGGCAACTAATGGAGAGAGACCACTAAACCAGAGTGGTGCCTGATCACAACTATACAGTATTGACATCTACACTTGGTTCCGCTAGGCCACTGTGCTAGGCCACTGTGCTAGGCCACTGTGCTAGGCCACTGTGCCTGTGAAAACTGAAATTTGTCGTTGTGGTGAATTGACATCATTGTAGGTATGTACTGTAGTAGTCTTTAAACCTCATGCTTATACCCAAACTTGGAGAACTAGTGACTGTCTAAAATGACCCACCAGTATGTATGTGAAATACAAAACACCAGATGCTTTCAGAGATAGTTTCTTACTGTAGTTTCAAAACATGCTAATCCTTGCCATTGTTATAAAAGGCTATGGCAAGGTTAAACGGAATGGAATATTAAAAAAAATAACTGGGAACAAACCAGATCCAACTCTCACTTCATAATTAATAACATATCTCCCTAATGTGTTGCTGTGTTGATAAAACTCACTCACTCGAGCTATCTTGATCATGAAAGTGACCATCTGTGCCAGGTGCTCCTCCTCCAGACTCTCAAACTTCATGGATGCCTCAGACATCTTGCCTTGGTACTCCATCAGGAGACCACAGTGCTGCTTCACAACCTCTTGATGGTCAGACTCTGCGCGCGCGCGCACACACACACAAACAACATAAAACGACTACGTGTTAAAATTTAAATTCTCCGCTCTCTTTAGCTTTCGCCAGAAGAGCATTTATTATTATATCACAGGAAATACTGAATGCTTACTAGAGCATTATACACTCACTCTGAGTATTCATCCATGCTTGAGACTGCTTCGTCCTAACTTCCAACTACCACACACACACACACACACACAGAGAGAGAGAGAGAGAGAAAGAGAGAGAGAGAAAGAGAGAGTTATGAATAACGATCATAAAATGAGTATGACTAACAGTTCATAGTTAACCTGTCAATGCCAATCTATACCTACTATAGATAGTTATAGCTATTGAATTCCTATAAATAGTCCATACACTTTCCACAGTAGTAATAACCACTAACTGCATGCAGTGAAAAGTTGTTGTTTTTTGTGCCATGAATATAGAGGGGAAAGTGAAATGCTTACTAGTGGCACCAACATAGCATGGACCAGATACTGAAACTCAACAATGAGTACCAAAGTCCTCTAACCTCCACCCTGCCCACTACCTGATAGCCACACCCAACTCCTGATTTCTCACCTCCGTCAGCCTCTGCTTCAGCTTTGGGTTGGTGGATGCCTCTACTTTGATCCTCTCCAGCTTGACCCTGGCTTTGATGGCCTCCTCTGCACTCTGTAGATAGTGCTTCTTGCTGCGGTGCACTAATGTTTCCGTGGCCTGGTACTTCTGCAGGGCCTCCTGGGCCTGCTCTATATCTCCTCGTATCTGAAAATAACACACATATAACATCACACACACACACACACACACACAATCTCTTTCACCACACACACACAGAAACATCAGCAATATATTTTGATATGATAATGTATGCATGTATGCATGTATGTATGTATGTATGTATGTATGTATGTATGTATGTATGTATGTATGTAGGTGCATGCTGCGTATTGGCTTTTTTTTTTTTAATCAGACAGTATGGAAACAAATATCAAGTCTTTCTTCTATATGACACAATGAGCTAGCTGTTCATCAACACAACATACATACATGCATACATACATGCATACACACGCGCGCGCACACACACACACACACACACACACACACACACACACACAGGACAGTTTAGTAATTACATTGGTCTTCATCTTCTCCTTTTGAGAATGGTGGTACTCAGATATCTCCCTGGACAAGTCTGCCAGCATCTTTATAAACTGACCGTGTGCCTTCACCAATTTCTCACACATCATCTTCAGCAGTTCCCACAGGGGACTGAACGTGCTGGGGGTCGGAGTTCATAGGAAGAGAGAGAGGGAGGTCAGAGGAAGAATAAGCAATAAGTCAACACATCATATGTAGATAGGTAAGGTGTAGCCATAGGTGGAGATGCACAAACACATCATGGAGACGTAGCATGCCACGAAATAAATTTACACCGAATATATATGATTAGTGCGAGTAGCCACATAAACAACAACAACAAAAGTTTGAACTATCTATCTCCTCATGTCTTACCTAGCTAATTGCTGTAACTGTACAGCTTTTTGTTGGAAATCTAGTGCTCAAAGTTGAACCTACTTGTCCATGCCTAGGGATATCCACTTGTTACCTAGGGATATCCCACCTGTTAACCATGCCTAGAGATATCCACTTGTTAACCATGCCTAGGGATGTCCACTTGTTAACCATGCCTAGGGATATCCATTTGTTAACCATGCCTAGGGATATCCACTTGTTAACCATGTCTAGGGATATCCATTTGTTAACCATGCCTAGGGATATCCACTTGTTAACCATGCCTAGGGATATCCACTTGTTAACCATGCCTAGGGATATCCATTTGTTAACCATGCCTAGGGATGTCCACTTGTTAACCATGCCTAGGGATGTCCACTTGTTAACCATGCCTAGGGATATCCACTTGTTAACCATGCCTAGGGATGTCCACTTGTTAACCATGCCTAGGGATGTCCACTTGTTAACCATGCCTAGGGATGTCCACTTGTTAACCATGCCTAGGGATATCCACTTTTCCCCTCTATTCAGAAAAGGAAAGCCAAGTACAAAGCCTTGAACATGCCTTCTATAACAGAGTTGTATCTTGGTGTATTGTCTACGAAAACCTCATATGTACTCAAAATAGAAAAATACTCAACACAGGGTATCTGTTGCCTCAACGATTTACCATACTCAAAAACATTAAAAAAAAAATCTAATTAATTTGGCAGAAGAGGCTCTAGTGTAATACAGCACCAAAAAAATTACGAATTATCTGCACTTTTAAGTATCTAGAACTACTTGAAGATACAATGGCCTGTGCACATAAAAGTGAATAGAGTCAGAGGTAGACTATATATAGTAATTGTAGATGCTAAAATAAAGATTTCAATCCACCTGCACTCAATCCCACACTTAAATCTTGCCTGTACCCAACTCAGAAATAGCTAGTAGCAAATGTTTCAAATTGTTAGTGTACTATCATCACATAGAGGGTTTACACAGCTGGTGATTTACTTTGACAGAGCTCGTTAACTCAAGACTCCTCATTATTGGTAAAGAGTGTAAACGGCAAGACATATCATAGCACAGCTACCGTCTCCCAAATGTCCCACCTGGGGGCGTGACCCTCACTGTTTGCAGCTACTGAGTGAGCTATACTCAAGCAAAGCCTGTATTACCTAGTAACTCAATTATCTTTCACTTCAAGTGCGGAAATGACTCTTCCAGTATGCATAACACTGGGTTGTGGCTGGCAGTTAGAAACATTGCATAAATTATATAATGTAGCAGTTTCCTCTTTGCTCCTATTTGAATGCTTTAGCTTGTCACATAATTGCCCTACCCTTTCATATGTCTCAACTATTACACATATAACAACTATTACACATTATAACAACTATTACACATACAACAACTATTACACATATAACAACTATTACACATATGTGAGCGGGTCTGGGAAAAGGGACCTTACGGCGCAAAAATTGAAATTGAGATATAGGCTCCAGAAGTAAGTCATCGGAAAAATTCTTTCTTTCTCCTATTTTTGTTTTTTGCAGAATTAGTCTTAGTGACCCTTACTCTACGTCTATGCTAAATTTCAAATGTCAAAACAACTTAAAAGACCCCAAGCGTGCCGTGGAAAGACAAGCTACTTTTTTATTCTCTCTCGTTCTCGAAGTACAATAAACGGGGGTGGGCGGAGTTTCAAAGAAGCAGCTAAAAACACGGCATAGCTTTGAGACTATTGCATGCAATCTACAGCTTACCTCTGGCTGAAAGTTTACCGCTACAGCGAATAGAGTAGCCAAGGATTCCGACAAGACAGGCCGTGAGACGCTTTGAAAGCTAAAAAGAACTCTACGCAAACTTCGTTAGTCGCCGTTAAAAAGCGGCTGTACGATTTAATTGCGTATGCGGAGTACGCCGTTACGTATACGGAAACGTTAATTATACCGGAAGTGTAAATTCAATTTATGTTTTCTCGATTTCTAGTTCAATTGCTTTGCTGAATACAGCCCAGTTCAACTGCCAGTTTCTCTGCACTTCGAAGGTTTTACCCTCCAGTATTTTAAAACTAAGTTGAGATAAATTGTAGCTTTTTATTAGCATAAAAAACTCAAGTTTTTGGGTTTGCTCCATAAGGTCCCTTTCCTAGACCCACTCACATATAACAACTATTACACATATAACAACTATTACACATATTATAACAACTGTTATTGTATATAATTCCAGATGTGCAGACATTACTGCACATGTACCCCAACATACACACACATGCGCTTACAAATCACACACACACATACACATTCTTGTACAAATAAAACCAACACATACAAACAAATACACGTTAAGTGTCAAAACAATACGCACACTGGCCCACATATATTCAAAAACATTCGCACATGCACAAACACACACACTCCACTGTGTCAACGTACCCCAGTGTAGCCTCTGGAATGTGCTGTACAGACTTGTGCAGCTTAGATAGTCCCTTCACATAGACATCCTCGGTAACCATCCTACACACACACACACACACACACACACACGTGTACATGCAAGCACATGGACTATCATAGCTAGTACAATGTACCACAGCAAAGCAATATCATGGTTACGAATACGAAATATAAATTAGCAATTGTGACCTATCCTCGTCAGGTCCAAGTGTGAACTCGTAGACACCACAAATACACAGATATTGATTGTGTGTTAGGGCACCCATCACCAATAAACACAGGGTTTCATACGCAGGGGGGTTGGCCCTGAAATCTCTCTCCCCTCCTCCCCCTTCCCCCCACCACCAGAATTTTTGGAAGTTAAGATAAAGTTAGTACAGATAAAGTTGAATTCTATGAATAGTAAGATTATAATGTAACCAAACACTAACCAATGTACAAGAGCACACACTGTCATATATTATGTAGGAAAGTAGTTATTAATAAATGTGGCCAAGTTCACACACTATGTCCCACTTCCAGCGAAAAATCCTGTATGACACCTTGTTATATATCCCTCAATGTGACTCTAACAATTGCATCTCTATAATTAAAGCACTGCAGTACAGAAGCATGAAGACTGCTGCAAGGTAATGGATTCATTTGTCTACGACACGTTGAACTGACCTTTCCTTGACAAACTCTCCCAGCTCCTTGCTGGCATTGATGCCAGCTTTCATGCTCTGTAGGAGCACATCAAAACCCTTGTTCTCAGGCCCCTGTAATAATAACAACAGCAATAATAATATAATAATAGTAATCATCATCATCATCATCATCATAATAACAATAATATGTATAATAATAATAACAACAATAATATAATAACAATATAATAAATATTTATTATGTAAATGTATAAATGTTACAATATAGGGTACAATTTCCACACATCAGCTTTATAAAAACAGAGCACAAAAACATAATGTATCATTCTTCTACAAACAAACAAAGTGAAGATGATTTCTACTGATGGAAATACAATTACATATCAACACACAACTCTTGAAACAAGGTCAGGGTCGTCTACCAGTGGTACATACAGTTGAATCGAGACAATAAGCTACATATGTGATATTAACTCAAATTATCCATCAATTTGTTTATCACTGAGAGAGGTCTATGTGAGTATGGGTGTGTCTGCATAGGTACGTATGTTAGCATGCTGTTTCATGTGTGATGGATAGCTCGGAGACACGCGTGCACACAATGGTGCCCAACACTGACTCATTCTTGGAAGCCGCATGAAGTCACTATGTTCCAATACAGCTCATTAAGACAGCCACAGTAAAGCCTCTGTAGCAGTTACAACTCCAAGCTTCCGTGCTGTCCAGTAATTGCTGATGCAGTCCAGCAAGCAGCGCACTACCAACTGCTCCCTAAAATGCTATTTTTAGTTCGTCAGAGCCAACTCAAAATTATTAGAGGGATGCCAAAAGTCTTCATTAACTCTCAGGGCATATGTGCAAGCAGTCATTCTGTGCACAAAGATAGGGACATCTTGATATAAGCTCTGTGCTGGAAAGTGAAGAACATTTGGCATGCATACTACAGGATGATCACATGATGATCACATGATGATCACATGATATACACTGATTATATACATAGTCCCAAGCAGTTGTGGTTGAACTACTGCTGCAAGGTTCAGTACAACGGGTAACGCCACAGAATGTATCTGGCAAGTTTTAGTAAGATGGACAGGTCTGTGATCTTTGCTATTATTACACGTGCATGCCTTACAGGAAGCACCAGCAGTCACCAGCAATTGTCATGGCTTCCCTCAGACACAGAACTGCTGGGTATAGCTGTATTTACTTTAAAGTGTGAAACAGGACTTTTGAAAGTGAAATAAATCAATTATTTACGTTTCCACTTCAGTTCACACTTCCTGTAACCACCATAATCCCGTGAGCTAAATAACAAATGTCCAAGTGGGTACTTAGCTCGCTATTTGTTCGGGCCAGCCCTCATTAAAGTGGTTGCCAAGGCAACTCCTCAAGAATTTGAATATGAACTAGAGCTGGACTCATTATTGTATGTATGTGTGTGACTCCTTATGTTTTTGTTTGACCCTCTTTTACACTCTATACACCCCACTGTTTGTGTCTCACACTATATTGATTCAGTCACACCTCCCATTCAATAACTAATCATCACCTTCCCCCCTTAGTATCATTTTCCCCCTTATAATATCTCTCTTTACCTTTGTTTTGGCAGTCTTGCAAGAAGTTTGAAAACCTAAAAGTGTTCAGTCTCTTTAGACTTCTAAATCTAATTCTAGCTACTCCTTTTGGAGTGGGGTCAAGCGTGAGGGCCTTACAACCCCTCTCCATAACGTTTGCCGCCCCACTATTGACTCCAAGAGGGTATGGTTATAGCCTGAGCATGTTGAAGGGTATACAGTTCCTAACTAATTGCAATCTTTGCCAGGAAGTATGTTGAGAGGAGTACTAACTGGGACCATTACAGTTCTAGGGTTTCAGAGTGTGGGTCAAAACATTTCAATTTTGAGGTCAGGCATAATTTTAATGAGGTGACAGAAAACCATACTACTGCTGGTTCCCACAACATCCAGGCCATTCATTGAACCATAAAAATCTAGGTAATTTATTACTGCAGCAAGTCACACCCACTTAAAGGCTATGTCCATCACATGACTAACTCGAGTATTCATAGAACACCCACTGTAAGGTGTTTATGGCCCAACATTATAAATACTAACCCATATGACGCAAAATTTTCGTATTATAGCATTGACCACCTGGCGCATAGCCGGTTAAAACTTTTTTTGGAAGGCTATGACTATAGCCTGCGTGCGAAACTTTGAAACTTCCACATAGTCCAGCTACATTTCCAGCTGTATGTCATGATATGCTGATATAACCAGAGAAATTTACTACTTCGTAAGCATCAGAGATGTAGTATACAGTAGCCAAAAATGAAAGAAATGTTTAAGAAATTGCTGTATATCAACAGCAATTATTAATCAAATTCAGTGTAGATGCCCTTTATATTATAGCCAAGAGTGATGCTCATCTCTACAACTGTAGCACTACCACAAAGTAATAGTCAGGCACTACCTCCAAGGGAACTACTGTTTTTATGGTCCAGAAGGCTCAAGGCTGTAGCGTCCCAAGCGCAGCGAGGGCACTACTTAGGGCCTAAGGAATGCTAAAATTATAGTTCACGACGGCAGTGTAGCGCCTAACTAATTTAGAATGTAGCGAATGCTCCTAACAACGCAATCAGAGGGACACTAAGTATTTCTGCCCTCAAGGCGGGTACACTAAGTTAATAGTGTCCCTCTCTGAAGGACATAAGCAGTTTAAAGTCCCTCTGTCACAATACAAAAACTACATCAGCCATGTTCTAAAGGTCACTACTTCTCACTCTCCCTCCCAACCTTTCCAGGCCTCTCTTTTACAACAAGTAATTATTGAACTTCTAACTTGACCCTTCATAGAGTCCACACACACGCACACACATACACACACACACACACATGCACACACATACACACACACACACATACACACACACACACACACAGGATGTATAAGTGTTCCTGGCAGCTATTACAGGACATGTGAATTCACTATTTGAATGCTTTCAGTCCAGAAAGGACATTGTAGACAAGGCTAAAAATGTAGGCTTTGAATAAGACAGACAACTTGATGATCACAACTAAAGGAATGCCTCACATTTTACCTCAAAGAATACAAGCCAATCCACACAGCAAGAAGAGATAGCACACAGCACAAGAAAATATCTCAGTTGTATTTCTACAGGATTTAATATTGGGAAGGGGTCATAGTGCAATACTTGCAGTAGTTTTATTGATAAAATTTGATTTCCAAAAGTGATGTTTATTTGCCTTCTCTCAGAATCTTATTACAGAATTGAGTTGTTGTCTGTCAGCTGTTTCTGTCTGTCTGTCTGTCTGTCTGTCTGTCTGACCAATCTGTCTGTCTGTCTGTCTGTCTGTCTGTTGGCTGTCTGACCAATCTGTCTGTCTGTCTGTTGGCTGTCTGACCAATCTGTCTGTCTGTCTGTTGGCTGTTTGACCAATCTGTCTGTCTGTCTGTTGGCTGTTTGACCAATCTGTCTGTCTGTCTGTTGGCTGTTTGACCAATCCGTCTGTCTGTCTGACCAATCTGTCTGTCTGTTTGTCTGTTGGCTGTCTGTCTGACCAATCTCGTCTGTCTGGGCTATGATCTCATTCTCAAATACTGTATGCAACAGGTTTGTTTTTTTGTTTAAATTTCATTTCCTAAATCACTAACTGGAACATGGCACAAAGGGATGAAAGAACTTCCTCAAAATAACAGACTTCTCCATTACATAATCACCAAGTGTGTGATGAATACACAATGACATTATTTCAAACTTTTCTGAAAGTATCTCAACGTCACCCTCACTGTGCACGAGTGTGAACAGTGTATTCACGGAAGTAGGAAAAAAAACCAAAAAAAACAACCAAAGCCACACCACTCAAAACACTCTCACTATTTGCTGTAAGAATTGACAGTAAGATAATAAGGATACCAAGGGTACGTGCCACTGTTCCCATGGCTACATGCAAAAAAAATTAATAGATTTTGTAATGCAAATGAGGAATTACTTAGCTTAGGTGCACGGTTCAATTGTATTTCCACAATTATGCTAGAAAAACATCTTAAACAAATCACACACCTTTGCCTAAAACATCTGTAAACACTAGACGACTGTTACAGTAATAATCCTTAGGTCTTAAAAACAGTCTTTTGATAATACAAATTGTACAAAAGACACTGAATTATTTAGAGTCCCAAAAGACTGCACCTGCAAATTCTGCTAATCTAAATTTACCATCTGGGCACCCAAATATATCTCAGCCTTTCCCAAGGATTTTCCTACAACTGTATTGCTGAAGAAGGGTAGCTCACGCATCACACACACACACACACACTCACTGGCCAAAGCCACTGATTGGCATTTCACTCTACTTTTTCACATGCAGCATTGTTACAACTGAGAGGTGGGCAGACATGATGCTATATCAGAAATACGTAGTTGGCCCACACAAAACACAAACTTGCCTAGCTACACGAGTGTTATTATGTTCAGTAGCACCAATTTATTCAATTATGATCATTGTTTTGTTACGGTAGTCAAGTTATAAATAAAACACTGCGGTACACCAATGATCAAGCAGAATAATTCCTGATCAATCCAATTGAAACACTCAGTCCAAAGCTCTGTTAACTATATTATTCTTACCAACTGATGAATCCCTATGTCAAAAGAAAAATATTGTGAAATTATTTATGTCTCCTAGATTTTGGGGCAACATAATTATTGTGGTGCCTAAGAGTGCTTAAAACATACTTAATGTTAGAATGTATTATTTGTATTATTAATATTTAATTAATTTATTTATTTGGGGGGGGGGGGGGGGGAGAAGAGGGAGTGAAGGCTTTTTAGCAGGGATGAAGACTTTACCAGCCAGAATGAATGTCCCCCTTTGCCCTCTCCCCCCCTTTAAATGCAGCCATGCTTAGAACTCATCATCACATAGCTCTGTGCCAGTAGTATTGCCGAAGGGCATACCTATAACCTTTAAATAAACCACTTCACAGCAAAGCCTCTCAAAAATTGTTTGAAAACATGCCAAGGTGAAGAGGACAAAGTGAGAGGAAGTAATGGGGAGGAAGAATGACCAGTATCCTAGAGGGACCACATGAGCTCACAGATTCAGTCCATAACAGACAAATTGATTTCAGCAGATAAATGGACAAGACAAGCAAACCATTCACTGCAGAGCATGTTGGATACACAACATTGAACGGTTGGAATTAAGGAGCAAAGGACAGAGGTTGTTTATAATGGTATGGCCTGGTGACATAATACAACACACACTCTTATCACTTTTATTTCATTTAGCAGCATTTTAAGTCATGTATACAACACAGATATGCTACCAATATATCAATAAAAATGTTTCCCACTTACCCAGAAGTTTTCATGAAACTTTGCTGCACTTGCAGTACCTACTGGACTGGCCATCTCCAATTTCCCTTCTCCAAATTTACTTCAGATACCAGAATTAAATTTACTTCTGAAAAAAGTTTCCAATGGCTAACCTATTAATCATTGACACCAAAATCAATAATCAGATTTCACACTTCCTCTATTAGATTAACAATCTGACCATCCACGTAATATTTCTACGTACCCCAAAATTTTGTTCTAATGTTCTTCTCTTAGCTTCTTCTTCCCACCACTCCGGGGTGCACCGGTATCTCTGCGCCCGTTCCAGAACTATTTGTTGGGTGTCAATTAATAATAGGGCGGGGTTTCGGTCATATGACTTACCACAGGAAATGATCGTTAGTACTCTTTGCTGGTGACCCTTTACCTAATTATTTCTAGTGTGTAACTTGCCTGCAGAATGAGTCTTTTGGACTGTATTTGTTGCAGTAGGCACGGGTATAGGACTGCTGCATCATGGGGTAGCATACCGTGTCACGTAACTTATTCTGAGTTTGTGTTCCGAGCGTTAACAATAGCTAAGAAGGTGTCAAATTATTTAAAAGAAGAGCAGTATCCTTTCTCTCCAATAGCAGTTTGTGGACTGTTATATCCTGATATTCTTGCTGGAATTTTGGGAGTTCTTTCTTCGCCACTTTTTATCTTTCAATGCGATAAACGAGACAAGGGTGTGTTCGGGGGCGTGGCATTTCTTCCATTAAGTACTGGTGTACAAGCAGATGACTTCAGCAAGTTGCAAGAGAATGAAGTGGAGACAATTCTTGTGGAATTGTCAACCTTTCAGGTAATTTATACAACAGTTTCAGTAATTTATCAGTATTATTATTATTATTATTTATTTATTTGCTACTGTATTAGTTATCTTGTGAAATTAGATTTAGATGCTGCTGTTGTATGCTCACTATACATTATTATGTTATTATAATGCAGTCAACGAACACTTAATGTAATTCTTGAACCCGGCTACACAAAGATCACTTTGTGGGTGAATCCGTAATCTTAATTTGTGAGAGTCGTAGTCAGTATTTTGACGAACAACTGTAGTAAGGCAAACACCAGAGATGGTGGTTTAGTGGAAAATGTATAATAATGCATAGCATGTTGACAAATAAAATGCACTTTTTTTTAAAAAAATATCATATTTGATATATCCCAATAAAGAAATACCAATTTTTAGTCTCTAAAAGCGGCTAGTCTTTTTGAAGACACCTTACCTAGCAACTTAGGTTATAATCATTCTAATTCACTAGTACAAGTAGTTGATGATGAGGTTATAAAGGACTAATGAATACACTTAGTCACATATGAATATTTAATTATCAACTCTTTTTTTTTTTTAACAAGTGGTTACCATATTCTGTGTTGTGCTAAGTAATCTAACTTGTATAAGGTTGTTATAGCGTTTTAATCTGAATAAATGACATTGTGATAGCATGATCTGTTTTGCGACAGCTCCTCCAAAGTAAATGTAGACAACATATCTGTCTATTGTACCTTAGAATATCCAACTTTGAAAGATCGTAAGAGACTAGCGGGTTTCTCCCGTAACCACTCCTACCTATGTCTTCACCTTGGTTACGTATGTTTATGTCTATATGCAGTCATTTATAGATGGCTACACCAAGTGGGCTACGTGCAATCTGGTTGCTGTGGATACGACCTTACTGACTTTCGGACTCATTCTGGTACAGATATCATGGACCAAGTTAGAGAGAGTGTCTCACAAGACGGGTATAGTGCCTCTGGCTGCATCAACAATGGCGGAATATGCAAGAGACTGCTGTGAAGTATCTTGTCATGTCTGTTCTTACCAAGGGTCTGTGGGTAGAATTAGCAGCTGGTTTGACAGAGGGAGGATAAGTGATTATGTAGAAGATGATCATGCTAATGAATTATCTTCATTGGACTTATATGATGGAAGAGTTCAAGACTTACTTGGTGACCCACTCACTGGTATCTGCTTATTACCAGTAACTCAGACAGAGAACTTGAAAGAGACGCAAAATGCATTTAGTCCACCATTGAAATCATCTGTTGATGGTAGATTGTCTGAGCCTCTGCTTCCACCAAACGAGATAGCATACATTCTGTCAACTTCCGGAACTACGGGTCGTCCCGTGTCTGTGAAGGTCCCGCATTGCTCCATTGTGCCCAATGTCGTAGATCTGAGGTCAAGGTTCGAACTTTCACCTGATGATGTCATCTTTAATGCATCACCTTTGACCTTTGACCCATCCATTGTAGAGGTAAGTGAAAGAGTAAAAGGATCCAATTCTCTTCAATAACGCACATTCTGATAAATGCAGTTGATGTGGTGTTTGGATAATTTAAAAAAAGAAGAAGCAATTGTGCAGTTTGTAAATGTCTGTCTGGTAAAAGGTCTAGCCTGGAATGACTCAGGTATAGTGAATAAAGCAAAGTGTATCAGATTAGTGAACACACACTGTTTCCTGTAAGGTAATGGTCGGATCGTGCAAGGAAATTAACAATATTATTATGTATACATGTGTTTAGATATTCTTGGCACTGTCTTGTGGGTGTTGTCTGGTAATGGTGGAAGACTCCATCAAACGCTCGCCGACTGACCTCGCCCACCTTCTCTCTGTGCACTATGTGTCCGTACTCCAAGTAACACCCTCCCTCTTGTTCAGATTTCCAGTGGGTGTGGTCAAAGAGCAGCTGCTGGGGCAGGACTCACATGTGCGAGTGCTGGCACTGGGAGGAGAGCAATGCCCCAGTTACGACCAACTGAAACAATGGAAGAGCGCTGAGGTACTAGTTGTTGTTGTTGTTGTTGTTGTTGTTGTTTTTACTAACAAATCTTTTTTCTTTTCTCTCTCTCTTCTCTCCCCTCCCCCTCCTAACTCCACCCCCCCCCCCCCCCCCCCCCCCCCCCCCCCCCCCCACACACACACATACACACGCACATCTCCTCCCCATCCCAAAAGAGAAAGAGACCGTTTTTCCCCCCCTATGTTAGAAATTTCTGGCTTATAATTTCGTTGAGAGCTTCACCAATAGCATATACATACATTAACAGTCGGGATACAAGGGTAGCACTACCGCCACTCTTTGAATCAACAAGAAGCCGATATACACTGCCTGTTAGCATGCAATCTTTCTTCAATACGTATTATTTCATATTTTACGAGACAATCCCAAACTCTCACCACAGTAAACTACCATGGATGACAGAACTAGTTCACTGGTCCTTACGTATTTCTTACTAAACTGTTTTTATGCTAGAACAAGACTAGAATTTACAACTTGTATGGCATCACTGAAGTCTCCAGCTGGTCTACGTGCCAAGAAATTAATTTCTCCTGGCCCCCGTCTCCTCCAAGCCACTCCCACTTGGTACCGTTGGGAGAGACGCTACTCGGGACATCCCTGGAGCTGAGGCATCCTGAAGCTCCGAGATCCACAGAGCTAGGCCACGACGGCCTTATCTGGGTGGGGGGTGGGTATAGGGTTTGCATGGTTGGAGACGAAGGAGTGCCCCCTGCAGATGGCATGCGATGCACTGGCGATTGGGGCGGGGTCGTCAGAAAAGATGGGCGTGTCATGTGTCTGGGGAGGACGGACAGGCAGATTAAAAGACACGGCCATAGGATTAACTTGGACCACATTCAGCAGGTAAAGGGTGGCACCAGCTTCCTGGCACTATTAGTGGCCACTATAAAATGTTTGCATTATGTTCTAGAGGGTATCTGCTGTGCTGCAAATGCCTTGCTATCTCTATGCCTCAACCTCAGGCAACAACTCGAACCAGCTGCACTCCCAAAGCCTTGATTCTGGCCAGCGTTGTTCCATCAGCGATGGCTATGAAAAAACTAGTGGCAGAGTCCAGGTGACCGGTTTTGTGGTGACTAGCATGGACAAGCTGACAGGCAAACTAGAAGGCTTTGGCAGCGAGTATTTCGTTGGTAAATTACGCTGTTCTATGAATAGTTCCTGGATTCCGGACAGATTCGTAGTTGTCAGACACATCCCAGTTACCCGTCATGGTAAGAGACTGGTCCATCAGATCGTGGGAAGAGGTATCTCATAACTATAACTTGTACCAACTTACAATTACAACAAATAAATTAATCTATATTTTAAATCTTTTAAGTTCCCAAATTATATATGCTGTATACATATATTGCGTGTTTTATTATACATTGAATATTTTCCTTGGATCACATGAGTGTTCAATGTTTCCCCATATTGAATCCTCCAATGCACCCGTGCATAGTCCTGGACAACTGTATTTATGGCGGAGTTACCTCTGAATGTTTACTGTTCTTAAAAAAATCAAATGTGCAATAAACAATTTATTTAGACTTATTGATAAAGCATTACATAGCATCAATTGAATTTTCTTCAAACGTTTCGGCTCGAAGGCCTTCTTCAGTAACCAAGTGAGAAATGGCATGGTACTGTACGGTATGTGTGTGCTTAAGTAGGAGTGTAGGTGTTGCAATAATGTGAGGAGCTGAATGAATGTGTTAATTAGTCTGATTAGTGCAGCTTTCAGTTGTCTTGTGAATGAATGGTTTCCAATGGAAAATTCACTTGATGCTATGTAATGCTCTATCAATAAGTCCAAATAAGTTTAATTATAGCAATGAGCCCGTATACTATTAATAAACAATTTATTGAACTAGTCTTACAATAATATGGGAATGACATTTCACTCTCACGCTTGCATTTTCACTCGCCTTCGACTTGTGAAAATAATTACATGTGACACATAGTGTATGCTGACCTATGTACTAAGTGTTATAGAACTACACTGCACAGTTAATGTAGTACAAGTGTTTATGATGTGTTCAAGTCATGTGATTGGTAGCACAACCAATCTTTTATCACGCTTTAGAAAATGAAGTCGTCATAAATATGTGTATCTCTCGAAATTATTAAGGTTACAAATGTTTTGTTTATGGTAAGACTTTCAGAGTACTTTGGAAGAAGATGGCCATTCCTAAAACTTAGTTTCTTTGGAATATGTACGTAGTCTGCCAGAGTGCTCTTGTATCAGGCAGTGCTTGTTCCAGGTTTTGTGTTAAGTGTTTTTTCAATCAGATTGGGCCATAATGTTTACACATCTTATATTTCAATATGACGTCCAAAACAACAACAAAAACAAAACAAAACAAAAACTGGCTGTTGTGACTCAATTTTGGAATAATTTTTCTTTCAAAGTAAACATTTAAAACATGAGCTTTATAAATAAACTAAAACACCAACTCTCTTTCTCCGGCCACATAAAGCAACAACTTGTGTTTTGTAATGGTTGCTATGACACTGAAAACCCTTTACCATACAAAAAATGTGTTTTATATTTGAAATCTAAATTAGAAAAGTAGTTGTTACCATTCTTCAAGGATACAGACGTTGTGGTTGATAGGCAATAATGGCAGATTGGCTGTCTTGCTCGTTATTAGGGATTAGTGTATGGCAGGAAATGCACACCACTTATGTATAGTTATAAAGTATGAACCTATCACAGGTTTAGTCATTTCTACATCTTGATTAGGAACCTGAAGGTCCCCATGACTTTGAAAGTGCCCGTAATGATGTACTGGACTATCCACGTCTCCCCTCAGTGTGCATGCGTGTGACTTTGTCATCACTCTATCAACAGCAGATTTTAAAAATGGCGGACTTTTATGTTTCGAAAGAAGAGGAACTCGGACTAGAGAATGATTTTAAGTCCCTTTAATTTGCCACTTTTCTGAATTTCAGCTAAGTAAAGAGTGTGGATCAGTCCCAGGAGCATATAATAGCTGATTCTAAACATTATGCCTGTGTAATAGAACCAATCCATTATTGTTATAAGCTGAAATGTATGAACTTTTTTTATTCAATAGTAGATTATTCAATAGTAGTGACTTCATTTGCAAATTGTTGCATTTTTGGAACTAACTAACTAGCATTGAGGGTTTGCACTCTCAGTGCTCTATTTAAACTAATTTGATCCTGATTACAACATAACCGAGATCTTGTATCTGAGGTGTCTTAATGTGCTAAAGAAGCTTTACTTGAATTTTATTTCTCAGGTAAAGTGGATACTGAAGTTCTTCTAGCCCATCTCCAGGACACTCCATTGCCGATAGAATCTTCTACCAGAGAAATCTCTAGAAATGAAATCTTGGCATTTCTCATATCTAGCATCAGATCCCTCACCAACCAAACCCCACCCAAAGGTAACACCTCACTAAATGACCACACCTTACTCACAGAATCCACTCGACTTACCAGCATAGGCCTGGACTCGTTTGATATAGTTAGACTGTCTAATCAAGTTATGGAGTATTATAAAGACTTCTGCAATCCTGTGACATCTTTAGAGGATCTGCTAGAACTTTTACTGGACAAAACTCTACATGATGTTACTGAGTACTTGCTGTCTAAAATCAACACAAGACCAGAGGAGATACATCAAACTTCATCCAGGAAGAGGCTGATGTCTGAGGTGGTTGGAGGATCAAAGAAAATAAAACAGGATTATGGAAAGGATAGGAATTTGAACGATGAATTGGTATCATGTGATGATCATGTGGCTGGTACAATTGTAGAGTCGTGGAGGAGGGGACAACATTTCATTAATGGCAGGTAATGGGTTGATATAACAGGTACTGGACATCTAAATTTTCTTTCAGAATTTTCTTTAGTCTGTGTCCCTCATATTAGCTGCCATGTTAGAACTGTGTGTCCTGTTCTGACATTAAGATCGTCCATTACTGTACGCTGAAGAAGAAATTGATAAGATAGCAGCTGGTTTGAAAACTACTGGTTTTATAAAACAAAAAACAACTTCATTTGCCGACTTAACAATGTGAGCAAATTAAAATGTTATCAATTTAAAAAAACAACTGCTCAACTAATTTTAAGTTTTTTTTTGTTTCTTTCATCTCTGTCTACTTGCATGAGAGCTGGTTTTCTTAAAAAGGGTTGCTATTGTTAAAAGATAAAACATTATCCTTCACCTTTTAATCCCTTTCAATTAAATTGCCAGATAAACTGAACCAACACTGTCTCCCACCGTAGGTTGCAAGATGTTGGAATTGAACACTCCTCTGTCACTGGTCCGGTGGTAAGTGGTCTTTCAAAGACCTCTTCCTCTATTGCTTGGAGTATTGACTTGCACAAATGCATTGACGCTTCCCCGCTGGTGGTGGTATGTCGCCAGCGTCGTACGACATTAGCGGCAGCTGTGGGAGGAGAAGGGGAGGCGGAGGGCCTCGAGGATGCGATGGTTTATGTCGGCTCTCATTCACATGTGTTTGTGGGGGCGGAGCTGGCAACGGGTAGGGAGGTCTGGCGGACAGAGCTGCCGGACAGAGTGGAATCAACAGCATGTGTGTCTGTTTGTGGCAATTGCGTAGCAGTTGGTAAGTATGTGTGTGTGTGTGTATATAACATATAATGTGTATATAACATATAATGTGTGTATGCATGTATGTACATATTTCTGTGCAGGGTCTAATAAGCCTAGCCAATTCTCTATGCATACTGTAATTAGTGGGTGTGGGTGGGTGGGTGGGAGGGGGTTGAATTGGCTTCGTATAACATTTGTCTTGCATGGAAAGTGTTTGTCTGCACTTGAGGTTGTGTACTGGTCCACTCTCACAGTCAATTTTCCTTAAAGTATGCAGATTGTGTTTGGACAGGGTTTTTTTTCCCCAACTGTAATGGCTGTGCTGTCATGACAACCTATGATACTGAATGTGAGATTAGGTCAATTTCTGGGATGTTTTGTTAACTTGAGAGTTGTCAAGTAGTAAAATGATACAGGTTCCCAATGTGAACCTAAAATTATCGGAACCTAAAATTATCGGAATCTATTGTTTGTCCAGGTTGCTATAATGGTTGTCTCTATGTATTAAAGACAGCATGTGGTAAGGTCCATTGGGTGTTTGACGCTTCTGGTGCTGAGGATGAGCCAAAGCCACTGAAGAGCTCCCCTTGTGTTGACGCATTAACTGGGTGGATGTGGTTTGGATCACATGATGAGCACCTGTATGCAGTCGATATACTGGTATGTAAAATGATGGGTAGAGAATACAGAACTAAATGGAATTGGATAAGATACTGTATCACATTATAACAAACCAATAAAACTCCTGTTTTGCCCAAATTTTGTCACAACTTATTATTTTGTTTTCTTTTCTTTCTTCTTCTTTTTTTTTTAATCTATTGCGTTCCAATTATTTCCCTTAAGTTCCTTTTGTAAAGTTTTAAAGATTCTACATACAGATATGCTTAGAAACTAAATTTGGATAGTTAACTTTCTAGTTTTCTAGTTTACCTATGTAACAGTTACATTTTCAATGTTTTCTACTACAGGAAAAGTGCCTAGTTCACAAACTGTACCCTGGAGGGGGCTCTATATTCTCAACCCCCTGCCTCGACCAGACGCGCAGGTCCATCTACGTCGCCACTCTGAGGGGCGGAATCAGCTCTTACCACTTGGCGAGTAGTGTTTTCTGTTTATGGATGCACACCTAACTGACGAGAGTTTATTTTCAAGATCACAATTTTTTTTTATGACCAACCAATGAAGTGAGAAGGTCATGCATCCTTAGTATACAAGATGTTTGTATGTTGGTACTAGCGGAGTGGCCTTTCCCTTCTTATACATTTCCAGGGCTGTATTTTGAGGGGAGGGGGGCACTACCCCTCCTTAGAAAAGCCTTCACCCCCCCCCCCCTAGAAATCCATTCATGCTAACATTTTGATTGTGCAACATAAAATCAGTAGCTACTTTTGCACGCTTTAACTGCTAAACTAAACTTAAAAATTTAAAAATTAAAAAACTCTTGATAATAAACCCCACCCAGTGTAACGTGAATATTAATTGAATAATAATACAGTACTGATCTATATAAAGTTTTGTACCCTCAATATGGTCAGTGAGACTTCTGCTTTTACCTATTTCCATTTCCTCATAAAGTGAATGCAGCTGCTTTAATACAAGACAGTTAAAGCTAAAGTTACTATTGAGGCAGTAGGTAACTGGTGAAAGTGTGACTGGCAGATAAAGAATTATATTTCTATCACTAAACTAACAAATAAAGAAGATGGCTGAAAATATACTTTATATTATATTAAACAAATCAATAACTGAGTGAGAGAATAAGCTACAGTGACTTGGCTAGTTCTTGAAAACATTTTGCTGATGAAAAAACTTACATATACATATTTTTGAAGAGTAATTCATTTGTGGTAAAAGAATGCCTGTCATAATGGAGTATTGTATTGATGGATTGCAGGACACAGGGGCTACTCTGTGGTCCATCTCTCTCTCCAAGCCTGTCTTCTCTTCTCTGGCTATGACCCCTGACTGCGAGCTGCTTCTCTTTGGTTCAGTGGATGGCTCATTTCACTCCATCGACAGTCATACTGGGAAAATGGTAAGATAAAGAGTGTTGGTCAAGGGATTAGGTACACTGCACATGTGCAGTAGTTCTTTCATAAGTACTCCACAAAGTATAAAACTACTGAAAGTGCTGCAGAACTTGTACAGAGTTCTAAGAGAGAAGAGAGATAGCAACACACATGCATAGAGAAGATAAGGGAGGGAGAGAGTGTATCATATTGCCATTTTCTTGTTTAGTTGGCAATAATGAGAAATGAAAGTTGCTGTTGTTTGCTTAAATGTAAGAATATGCTGTAGGTTTGTACTAAATTGACGTATTCTGAGAACTGGCTCATTGAAAGTATTGCTCTAATGGAAAGTGACACGTTAAGTGAAGGTAGAGAGGGGAAATACAAACAATTAACACTGATGACTTTATTTTCTAGCTTTTTGTGTATGGAGTAGCTAGTTTCTGAAACGAAAAGTTCTGAAGTTGAATTTTGATTTGTTTTTGTTGTTTTTTAGCGTTGTCTTGCTAATACAGGTAAGAGCATTTTCTCCTCCTGCTGTGTAGTCAACTTAAACAACAATAAAAATACTGGGAAAAGAAGCCACTCAACATTGATTATCTGTGGATCACACGATAAGCACATATATTGCTGGAACCAAGACTTGGAACTGGAATGGAGTTTATTTCTTGGAAGTGAAGTGTATTCAATTCCATTCTGCCACCGTGTGACCGAAAATGGTGTGAATGTGTGGTGTGTTAGTGTTGCTACCATCCATGGACAGCTCTTCACACTTGAGGCCGCAAGCGGAAATATTGTGAGCCAAATACAACTTCCAGGCCAGATATTTTCTTCTCCGGTTGCCATGGGCAACAGGCTTGTTGTAGGTTGCCGTGACAATTGCTTGTATTGTGTTGACATTTTTACGGGCACAGAGAAGACATGAACTGAGCTCACAGAGAAGACATGAACTGAGCTCACAGAGAAGACATGAACTGAGAAGACATGAACTGAGCTCACAGAGAAGACATGAACGAGCATGGCTTATGTATACTCTTTCTTTTATCTTCTTAAAAGAGAGAGAAAGAAAAAATTGAATTTATATCAACCACAGTTTGTTTTTGTTTTTTATTTGCTAATTTTCACTATGCCGATGATACTCACACATACTTAATATATTACTAATACATCATTATTTCATTTAGAGTAATGCATTATATGATTGAAAATATTTAAAATGAAGGGAAATTGTAATAAAATAGTCACAAAAAAAAGAAGCTATACATAAATGTATGCGGAATTATCTGCGCGCCTCAGACTTTCTCATCAGCGCAAGGTTTCTCTGCCAATCCGAGTTGTCCCGTTATGGAGGTCATAAAGAATGATGTAGTTCAGAATTCCTCGGCTAATAACTGCCTTAGAGTATCACTGCTGAAATTAGCTGGCGCTGTCCTTGTACTGTCTGCGTTTTGTTCATTTGGACTGGGTTATCAGCAAGTGGAACTGACCGACTCCTTCTCCACCGTGCAGTTCAACTGGTCTGGAAACTGCAATGATAATTACTCCTTGAACTGTAGGTCGGCAGGACGAGACGTAATCATAGACAGATTTGGGCCACTTGATTCAGGAGCCTCCTGCTTCTTCCAGGCTTTTGGCTTTTCCGCGGGCAGAAATTATAGCTGCACCATCTCGACTAGCTACGGATTCATGGTGGATTTGTTTGGTCTATCATTTACAACGTTGTTGGAAGGTAAACAGTAAGTACGTATAGCTAGCTAGCTAGTTAATAATAATAATAATAATAATAATAGTAACAATAATAATAGCAACAACGATAATAAAATGGAAGAAGAAGAAAACTTAAAGCTATGTGCTGCCTTTTTTTTTCTTTTCTTTTTTTTTCTTTTGTAGCTATTGCTGTAACTTGGAGTAGGAATAACCTAGGATTCATATAGCTAGCTAGTAGCTTAGTCAAAGTGAGTACAATGTATAATCAATATAATATATGATAGCTAATTTCATACTGGCAGAAAAAGGGCTGAAGGAGTAACTACAGCTATTTTTGTATCCAATAGTTTATAATATAGAATCAAACTATGGAAGAAAAAAAAAGCAGAAGTTGTATGCGGTAAATAAATCTTTCTGAAAATTGCCAAGTACTTTATAAAAACATTTCAGTTCAGATCAATCTGTAAACATGCTGGAGTCTCTTCTTGCTTATGAAATTAAATCAACTGTTTCTAGTGCCTAATGGCTTAGTATGCACGTATTGAGTTTTTAAGAATAAGACATGCTCATACATATAGCAGTTATCAGAAAAGTAGGTTCTTATTCTGATTCACTGAATCACAGGCTAAGATATAACTATCTGACCATACTAAGATATAACTATCTGACCATGCCAAGATATAACTATCTGACCATACTAAGATATAACTATCTGACCATGCCAAGATATAACTATCTGACCATAAGTGCAAGTATCCTACTTATGTAACTAAACATTATCACAACATAATAAAAATTCATTAGCTACAAATTATTGGATAGAATGATATCTTTTTTCTTTTCAACTTCCAGCTCCTTCTCAGCCAGAGAATCTTCGCTTCTATCACCTGACCTGGTCCAGTGTCAGGTTGGACTGGGATCCTCCTAGAGTGAACCGGGACAGTGTTGTGAACTATATAGTATCTGTCATCGGAGGCACTGCTAATTATTCTACCACAGAAACCTCAATCAACATCATTGATTTAGTTCCTTTGACTTCCTACTCTGTACATGTCCTGGCCAGGTATCGTGATAGCTCTGGTGTTCTGGGAGAAGGGGAAACGGCAAATGTATTCTTCACCACACCTTCTGATGGTGAGTGTTTCATGTGAATTGACAACACAGAATGCTGGTATAGCTAATTGTTCAGAAATTTATTATTAAAATTATGACTGATTAGTTTTATAAGTTGACTTATTCTTACCACGTTAAGTTGGTAGTATTTTGTATATGGATAATGTGCTAACAGATGAAGTAACTAGTAAATTACCTCACAAATGTTTAGCACAGTGAATAGCATTGTAACATTAAATATAATGCGTATTAGTCAGGTGGCTTAGGGTCATTATGCAAGTTTACCAGTTTCCATTGGACAAAAGCATAAAATTTTGTATGGTTGTTCCTTAGGGCCTACTAAAGAATTTTAGCCTAGGAGCCCTCATGAAACGCGTTCGTAAAGCAAGATGGCTGCCAATCAAAAATAATATCGGACAACTGTTTGGAGTTTGGTGAATCAAAGTAATAACAAGTGTGATAAATTATAGGGAAAACACTCACAATTAAAGTGTGAAGTAGTAAAAACTAAGCCATTACATAACCATCCTTTGGTGTCGGGCTAGGTCCATGCAACTGTGCTATGTGGAGTATTACATGGAGTTAGATTGGAAACGATGTGTCATTTGTCGGCAGGATTAATGACACATGATGATGACCAATGTACAAGTAGTTGCGAAAATGTGGAGAAGGATTTTTAGGCAACATAGCTGAGCTGAGGGACCTGATGCCCTTCCTGCATGTGTTTCTTTTAGTGGCAGTACAAGTGCATTAGATTTTGTTGTCAAGTGCATCTTGGCACAAATCTCATCATTTAAAGTTTAATTGTTCCAAACAGAACAAGCAAGGAAACATAAATACAAGAGTGTAGATGACTACAACGAAGAGAGACCACCCAGCAAGAGTAGTAAAAGTTAACAACTGCATTTTTTTGTGAAAAACGTCTGAAGAAAGTAATCTCCACAAGTTTCTACTTTTGCTGCCGATAGCAACATACGATGAATAATAAGCCTCAAGCCTCATATATCATATTCCTTTAATTTTCAATGGTACTAATTTGAAAGACCAAGGGCGATGTGAAACTCAGGCATGACTAACTGTAGGTCAAGTCATTTTAGCACATAAGAAAGCTTCTGAATCTTGTACCATGAAACAAGGCATTCCTCTGATCTTGAACCACCTCTTCCCATTTACATTGGTCTAAACATTCACCACATGGCTTGGAGCAAGAAACTCATTGAACAACTTATCACATGTGAATTTGTATTTCATATGACAAAGTTTACAAATTGAAAGTATGATAGCTGCTTTGCAGCAGTATCTGAAAAGGAGTTGTGGCTTCGGCCTGTCTTACGGATAGATTATTCACTGTTGGTGCTCTGGATAATTTTGACCATAACCCCAACTCAACAACTGCAGTGAAGTCATTTTATGGAACTGGAATCAGCCTTTTTCAGCTTCTTATAGTGCAAACCCTGGTGAAATTAGACCTCAGTTGTAAATATCACTTTCTGGAAGCAAGCAGCATTACCTTGCAGCTCCAATCACTTTCAAAAGATAGAAAGATTAACAGTTGTGCTATAGGATGAGATCAGTTTGAGTTCAGTGATGGGGCCAGAGAGGAATTGTTTAGCTGTAAGAGCCTAAACATTAACATAGTAAGTAAATACCAGGCTGGAATATGGACTTCTTGCACTCAACCCCACCAAGTAATTTCAAATCCAAGTGAATTTGGTCAAAAATTGCTGCTGCACGGTGTTGAGAACTGGTCTGGCTTAGCATACCAGAAGTTTTTTTTAAGTGTGCCTGCAAAGGAGATTACAGTAGATATAATTGTGCCAAAGTTAATGTATGCTGCTCACCACTGTGTAGTTGCTAATGCAGCCATAAATATTCAATTATTATCAATCTATGTTTTAAACTTGAAATTTAACATGTTAACTAGCTATACAATAATTCTTGCATAATAATAATATTGCTTCTAAAAACAGAATATTTAAAGCATAAATAACAATAAATGCTCTGGCGGCCATTTTTAATTAGTGGGCTTAATTAAAATTTGGGGTGGGGCTCCTAGGCTAATAATATTTATGAAGTTGAAAGAAAAATTCATGTAAAATTTGATCCTTTTGTCCGCCAAAAAACGGTAATTTCACTAAGCCACCAGACTATATGGGAGATTAGTCATATTGATCCTCAGACAGTATTACATCAAACAACAACTAAAAGTATCACTAAAATACTAGTACTATGGACATGCATGTGTACGTAATACGATAGGTTATGCAATTTAGGTTTGATGCAATAGCCCCACCCCCCACCCCCTTCTAACCAAAATTCCAGTATCAAACCTTGATATGTCTTATAAAGCTACATGGCTAGGAAAGGCTACAACTCCAATATTTTAGAGGAAATAAAAGGATTCATGCAATAACTTGTATGCAGGATTCTATCATAACAGTCAGCGCCATTCATCATTCATCCTTTAAGTAACCAGCGAATTCATTTTTGTTACAATGTTATGCTATACAGTTCGTCCAGCTTAAAGAGTAGAAAGTACAGATCTCAAAACTTAGACTAGTTGCAATCACAATAAGCTTAGCCATACCTTTTTTGTGTTGTTAGATCCCAATCCACTCGAAACTAAGTCATATAAAACAGCATAAGTATAAGAACTACGCTATCTCCATAGACATTCCATACATTAAGCGCCATTTTTTTTGACGTCACAAATTCGTCCGTCCTACGTCACAACTCGTAGTTAAACTTGAGCCGCGCCCTCACACGGCAGCTCCTATTCGGGAACTTCCCTTATTTAAGGGTGCCCTGCCACCGGAAACCGAGGCGCGTAACCGCATATTGACTGTTTTTGCTATGTCTATATATTTCTTTTTCTGTGTACTGTGGGCTTACTTTGTTGTTACAGGTGGAATGAGCACCAATAGAGGACTCCAGCAAGCCAAATTTGAAGAATGAAGACCCGCCTGGGACGGAGATACAGCTCTGCACACTGGCTGCTATTCAGAGTTATTTCGAAGCGGCCGAAAGAGCTACTGCGCTCATTTTTTTTCCAGAGGTAGCCTGAGGGCTTCTTCGCAACATTACAGAGCCATATTTCTAATATCTATATTCTTTTTTTTTTGTAAACAGTAAAATTTCATGCCGTTTTACTCGTGCGTTATTCTAAAAAAACTCTCTGTAACTTTATTCAAAGGGGGGTATTTTGCTTGTGCGCAAAATTTGGATTCAATTCAGTGATCCAGTTCCACGAAATATCAATTTTTATTTTCAAGTTGACAACTGATTCGCAATTTCACCCCGCCCCCCATAACGTTGAGCTCCGCGAACGCGCAATTTATTTGGTAAAGATAATCAATTAACTTGTGACAGCTCTAAAAAGAGCCCATTTGTAAACAATAATAAGAAATACAAATGAGGCGTGAGATGGCCGTTGTAACTTTGGAAATAGTTAGTCCCTCGAGCAAAAGTGATGGCGTATTCCCGATGTTGCTTGGAGTTGGTTGCTCATTAGTGGGAGCGGGTAGTTCAGCACAATATTTAGACTTATAGGCGATAGGGCTGAAGAGTATAGCGGTAGCAATCCCGATGGAAAGAACTGAAGTGATGATGATGGAGTCTATACGCAGCGGAGTCTCGATACAAGGTTGGTGGAATTGTCGGAGCTGGTACCAGCCAGTCAGGGTGGAGTTGGTCATGGTTGAGACAGAGTTTTAAGCTGCTCCAATGGCTTCACAAGTACAGCTTCATTCCCCTGCAAGTATAATAGAAGGATGTTATTCGAAATGACAGTCTCAGACTAGTACACTACATACAAGTTATAGCTCAGAGACCGTTTGTGTCCACCTGCTTCGCGGTTTTTGGCGCCAAAGTTAATTTATTGTTTGCGTGGCTCGGTTACGGGCCCATCTCCCGCGTTTTACCAGCGTGTCCAACATCCCCTGGTTTAGTACACAAATGCGCAAGCGCAACACTCTGACATCACAAATACGTCGTCATTGAGATAAGAGCTTCCGCAAACGTCACAACTTACACCGAAAATACTAACACTCTCACAAAAGCATTTTTATTTCCCTTAATTTTCAAGATAGGGGTTTCAAATTCATATGGATTATAATACAACTATTTAGGTATTTTATATTAAATTCCCAAGACACTTACTTCAAAATTGCAAAATTACCAGCTTAAAGCATTTGGGGAGTTCAGTTTTTTATAAAAAATGAAATTAAAAATAAGTAAAACAGTATTAAAATATAAAAATTTGGTACAAATCAAATTAATGAGCCATAGATTCAGTCTGCAAAATCTTTAGACACTCGAATTCAATTTACTCTTTTTCTGGCTTAAAAACATCAAAAATATCCTCCATTTATAGGGTCACTTCTTCTATCTATTACCACAGTTGTGACCACAAACCACAATTTTTTTAAACATAATCAATTTCAATATATATTAATTTGTGTGTGTGTGAAGTTTCAGCTTCCTGACATCAATCTGACTGCACATGTATACATTTAAAGAACAATTAACAAAAAACAGAACTTTCTACTCTTTAAGCTGGACGAACTGTAGATTTATCACTTCATTTTTTTTTTAGCTCCACGAATGCTGACTATGCAGAGTGTCACAAGCAGCAGTGTTTTTCTCATCTGGGCCCCGCCCACATCCAACCATGATCTGATATTGCATTACAACATTATAGGAGGAGTTGTTTCATGGACTCCAAACAACACTTTCCTTAACATGACTGGGCTGTCGTCCTCCAGTATGTACACAATGTTTGTATATGCATCCACTTCTTCACGGTCACGGCCCAGTACAAGTAGATCCAACGCACTGACTTTCACTACTCTAAGTAGAGGTAAGTACAACAGATGAAACGTTGGCAAAGTGGAAGGGTACGTATTAATGTAGTCATTAAAGAGGGTTTTAAGTTTCTCTGTGGGCTACTCTAGATCAAGCTGTTGATGACTTATAGCTACTTGACCCTAAGGATTATCTCACACAATTTCTCTATTCTTGAACTAGCTATATGTATTTCATTTGAGACATAAGCTAATACATAATTTTTTGACCCGTTTACATGCCATTTTCGCATTACTCTAACCATTGCTGTCCAGTTCCTTCAGTGATACTGTTGTTACATTAAAATGACTTATAAATTCTGCAGGTATTGTGATTGACACCCCCCCCAGCAGGCCAGCCATTCAGTTAGTCACACCCACCAATAGAACTCAATCATCTGCCTCTGTCAGCTGGAGTCATAGCTCTTCTTCCATTTCTGCCCCCACACACTTTGATATCAGCATCTACCCACTTTACGATCTCTCCGGTACAGTGGATATTCGCAGGTTCATCGTAGATAAAAATGGTCGTAGCTTCAGCTTAACTGGTTTGGATTCGAATTCATCGTATAGGCTAAGTTTGATGGCTGCTAATGATGCTGGCTCTAGTACTGCCGCTTCTACCATCCTACCACGTAAGTCACGACAAGGACAGAGTTAGCTACTTATTATGGTAGTGATATTTAGGACTCAAAGATATATTTTCAGGGTTTCTATTGAAATAGTGTCTCATTCTAAAAATTTTTGTTTCTAAATTACTTTACAAAAAAACTCATGCGTCCAAAATATATTTGCAGTGCATTTGCTTTTATTAATTTGTATTATACTATAAGCGAGTTGTTGTTGTTGTTGTTGTTGTTGTTGTTGTTGTTGTTGTTGTTGTTGTTGTTTTTAACTTTGTATAAATTATATTTATTTTTTTCACACAGCTTTCCTTCCAGTTTCTTCCAGTAGTGTTGTGCAGTCCAGAACAAAATATGTGCAGTTGCTTTTCAGTGGCACCACAGACTGCTCCAGATGGCTGGTAGGTCATGTGATATGTACCAGTTAGGTCATGTGATACTGGCAAACTTGGTGGGTGTAATTGTCCAGCAATTGTTACAAATAGAACAACTCTTGCTGAAGTGCTTGTTGGGAGTTTCTAGTGATAGGTAACAAATCTAATCGAAGAGCATAATTTTCACTACCTGAAAAAAAATGTACAAGATTGAGTATTTACGAATTGTGCACAACTTTTTTCCAAAGCTGTCCACACCTGTTTGAAAATGAGCTCTAGTAATTTAAACTCTTTCAGGCCCCAAAATGTTAGACTTTTGAACATTAAATGATAAAAAGCAGCATAATTGACTGGCTAGCTATAACTATAGCTTAGTCTAAATCTATATGCCCCAAATGCCCAAAATATTGACATACCAACTTAGCATTTCTTATGTTTACCATCTACTATTACTATGCATCTTCTACAGTCATGTAAATAGTTATACAGCCTCTGCCATCTTTCTTATTTACCATAGTGTCAATAAGTTATGGTTATTGTTCAATAATTTAGTTGTTTTTAATCTTAACAATAACAAAGTTTAAGTCACTTCTAATAGCAGCACGGCCTACCCTTCTAATAGCAGCACGGCTTACCCTTCTAATAGCAGCACGGCCTACCCTTCTAATAGCAGCACGGCCTACCCTTCTAATAGCAGCACGGCCTACCCTTCTAATAGCAGCACGGCCTACCCTTCTAATAGCAGCACGGCCTACCCTTCTAATAGCAGCACGGCCTACCCAAGCTTATGTCATGTACGTTTTCTTTACAGAATAACATTCAGAGAAACAAACTGGCTCAGGGACTCTTGGCTAGACTGGTGTCCATTTGCCCAAGCTGTCAAAGTTTCACTCTCTCCAGATTTGATGATTTCACAACCCATTGCTCTGGATCCTCCACACAGATTCTCTTCCAGGCAGAGATAGCATCCACACTCGATACATGTGGAGGATGCAACTTCTACCAGTTGCTCGAGTTTCTGGTCTCTCTGTCCAGTCCACACATTGTGGTTAATGAAGCGACTGATGGCATCTCTTCAGTTCTCCTCGTGGATACATCCTGTTCCTCCCTGTACGTGTCCTCAATGGGAAACACGAATTGTCTGGCGAGTTTTTCCACCTCCTCCGGCTCTGTGGTGGGTGGTACCCTGGGCGGAATAATAGCTGGAGCAATAGTTACATTAGCCGTTGCTTTCATCATTCTCATGAGCCTGTTGATATACAAGAAAAAGAAGAACTTTTTAAAAGATAAAGAAGACGAACTTCCTCCTCATCCAATGTCCCGTACTTATAAGGGAAAACCCACGAACAGTGCCAATGCAGAAGATGGGGAGTATTATGAAGACATGGCAACGTTTAATAAGTCTACGTCAGAGGACAACTATGAGGATCCGAGTGCCTTGAACAGATCTAAAGAGTTTAGTGTCAGTGATGGCTACGAGATCCCAGACTGCAGACCACAGAACATCCAGAAGAAAGTGAAATCCTACAAAAAGGAGTCTGGCAGAAAGAAATCCAAAGGTAAAAATAATTATTTAAGTATTCAATAGTTTGTCAGTTGTCTTGCAAGGGATGTGGGCATGTGCTGGGAGGAAAGGTAAATATTTCAAAGAATTTTTACTTTTAACTAAAAGTAAAATAATAGAATGGTGACTGCGGGGAGAGTGTGCTAACTTCCAGGCTAGGTAAGGGGTCTACAAGGTGTTGTTCAGATCCGAGATTATTTGCCAGGCTTAGGATCTAATAGGTGTTGTTCCATATCTGACCCAGAGTGAGTCTATTCTGGTAACTGTATAGTTCAAACCATAAAGCTGTCATTCACAAGCTTTCTCTTTTATCCCCAATCAGCTATAGCTACTTGTGGAGTCTTCAAGGAATTTCATGCAACAAATATACACACACCCAATGTTAACTAAGAATGTTAAGAAGTCAGTGTTAATGTAATGCAATGCTCCTGTTGTCTTCTCTTTCTTTCCTGTGGGTATAGCTGTCAGACATGTGATCTAGGTAAGCTGGTAAGATATTTCTTTCTCCCCTCAAACAGGTAATAATCCAGTGAAAAAGGATAAAGTGGTTCCTAAAGCTCCTGCTACACATCAGAGTCCCACAGCGGCCAACTCTGAAGAGGCACAGCAGCAGGTCAATATGTATACACATGCTCCAGAAGGTACAGGATCATCAAAACCACAGGGACCAGGGCCTACTCAGTGGCAGCAAATGAACACACCACTACTTCCAGTGGGAGGCAAAAAACTGTGAGTGCAAAAAACTTTTAAAAGATTGATAGTGTACGATACATAAATTGCCCATTCAAAAAAGTATGGGGAAAATCGCTGTTCATTGCACGTGGAAAGTGAAATAGTGAGTGAATGGTACATTTGTAGCTACAGTGTAAATATAGTATAGCTAGGTACATGTGAACCTTCTATGTATGTAAGATTAGTAAATCAATGGATGAAAGTTGTATCAATCTGTTCAAATAATGCTTGATAATGATGACGACGATGGTGTGTGTGTGTGTAGTGTGTATTCTTGAATATTAGCTGAGTCAGGTGGGTAAAGTATCGTCAACAGTGGTTTGGTAAAGCATCATCAGTATCAACAGTGAGTCAAAAAAAGTAAGTGAGAAAAAGTGACGGCGAAGACGGTGTGTGTATTCATGTAGCTGAGCTGGATTGGTAAATTGTTGTCAATGACAATGAGTGTGCTGGTATGTGTAATAAAGCTGAGCCTCGTTGGTAATTAGTTGTCAAAACCGACAACGACAGTGAGTGGTGTGTGTATTCAGGAATAGTCAGTCAAGATAAGTAAACCAACTGATGTAACCAAACCAAGTACTGTAGCAGAGGATAATTGGTGAGCGAGACACTTACAGGGGTAACACAATTGAAAATCAAGATAAGTAAACCAGACTGATGTAACTAAACCAAGTACTGTAGCAGAGGATAATATAACAATGGATAACAATACCTTATGCGGCTACTGCTTCCTAATTTGCAAAAGTAGTGTTCTGAGGTCCACGGGTACTTGCAATGAGTTAGCACCACTGATGTGAACTATTACACACTAGATAGCTATTAAAAAAATCATCTCAGACCAAAAGAATAATTCATTGGCTATTTGAATCGGGTATTAACATAGCTTGAGCAATTGACGGTACATGTAAATGATGAGTTCCTCCTGTACTATATTAAATTTCAGCTGTAAGCTCCAGCTCAAAATAAAACTATCAACTGAAATAACTTGGTCTATTGAAGTCTTCCATCTCTCATGGCAATAATGTACCCGTAGTTAGGGGGAGGGGGGGCAACCCCCCCCCCTTCATACTCTGACTGTGGGTGACCTGTCTGACTCCAAGGCTACCAGATAAACTCGAGAAAAACCGCACTCTCATAAGGCACGAGTTTAGAGTCGCTACGTTACATCTATTCTTAGAAAGTGTGTAACGTAACGTAATGATTTTAAATAGCTTTATCGTACGAAAATCCAGTGTTACTGTTTGTGTGCAGCTCGCCGCAGTGGTTGGGAAACCTGGACCACACGAGGGGGATAAAACACTAGCAGTATAAACAGAAACAAATTAGTACTGGGGCGGTTCGCAGGCGAATCTGGGCTGCGTAACTCTGGGCTGC
>WLWD01004500.1_pt1 | contig 48946 bp, 36 predicted proteins | sample 6712731 | NCBI WGS metagenome assembly WLWD01 (sample SAMN12718690, study PRJNA576275) | sponge metagenome | isolation source: marine sponge | host: Mycale hentscheli | place: New Zealand: South Island, Marlborough, Capsize Point | collected 2014-11-01 | reverse complement strand
CCCCCCCCCCCCCCCCTCCCTAAAATAGTTTAATCAACCAAACAAAAGTGCTACATGTAATATTACTCCAGCACAGTTATTCATATCCCTTTCTCTCTTCACTCTCATTTTTCAAAAAAAACAACAACAACAAAAAAAAACCCTCTAATTTGCTGAAACTTCAGAATATTATTCATCATTTGGAATAGCTGAACTTTATCAAGTGAATAATGTTAAGATTTAAAACAGATGGGTTGAAAACAAAAAACAAAAACAAAAACAACTTTCAATGTATAGCTAGACATCAATAGCTAATTATGTTGACACAAAAGCCTCATCTAAAAGCTGATGAACTTCTGATGAAAGAACTTTTTCCAGTCCAAAGTACATGGAGGCCAGCTTCGCCTTGGTGATGTTGATGAGACTAGGAGGTTGCAGCTGCACGTGTTGTCCCATGAAGTTGACCAGGTCTCTGGCCTTCTCTCTCTCCGGCCAGTCAAGTGGATACAGCCATGGTATGCACACCAAGTAGTCCAGAAGACCCTCCTGGACCAAAATATCTCTGGATTTTTTAGACTGCAGCACGTTGGATAGACTGAAGAGGCCGCATTGAATGCAGTATCTGCAAGAGTACAGTTATACTTGAAGTACCAGTTACACTTGAAGTACCAGTTACACTTGTAGTACCAGTTACACTTGAAGTACCAGTTACACTTGAAGTACCAGTTACACTTGAAGTACCAGTTACACTTGAAGTACCAGTTACACTTATAGTACCAGTTACACTTGAAGTACCAGTTACACTTGAAGTACCAGTTACACTTGAAGTACGGACACAGTAACTACCCACAATTTATAAATTCAATATAATACAGCTATTACAATTATCAAGTTCTGACCCTTCATACAAAACTTTCTCACCTAAAGGGGTCTGGAAAAAAGCAAAGGGAAAATTTTTTTTTTATTTTTTCCTTCTCCAGACCCTTTAGGTGAGAAAGTTTCAATCTAATACAGCTATTGTTTAGTAAGGAATTATGAGACTTAAAATCAAACAAAGACATTATTCTTAATTGATCATTCAGTACACACCAATGGATACAACATTAATTTACACCACTCTTCAAGTCTAATGTCGGTCTGTCGGATTACCTATTTAACACTTTTCCTTGAGGAACATTTTCTTCCAAGAGTAATGACTCTGATTTCTTTACTACTTGATGAGGATGGTAAGCCAGCTTTATGTATGGAACAACAGACAACCACGTGAAACCAAATTTCACTTCCTTCTCACGAATTACGACAGGATTGTATTCCTCAAGAAACAGTTTGAAAATGTCCACCATCTTCGTCATGTCATCCGTCGTCAACAAGCGTGGAGAGGTAGAGTAAATGATGGCAACGACGACTACTGCAAAATATCTATTTAGAGAATAGTAACAGTTTAATTTTTAATTCAAAATTATTTTGTTTAAATGCTCAAGTTAAGCTTAACACATGCAGGATATAAACTGTGCAATCTTATCAACTGTTAAAGACTTAGTATGATATTCCCTTTCCTTACCCCCAATATGTAGTAATTATGGCAGTTGTGATCCAGTTGTATACATTTAATAGGAATAATTATTAGCACTATTGAATCAGGTTTTCTGCAGGTAATTGTATTGCCTGTGAGATCAGGAAAAAAAAGCTGAAAAACTTAGGCATAAATAGACTCCTGTCTGAAATCCTTACTGGTAACTTGTGCTGTACAAGGAGTGGTGATGGCCAGTGGTGTAATCACACACCCTCCACAACAACACATACCCCCCTACGATACACTCACTCGATTGATAGTTATATAGCCATAACTAAAATATCATATAATTCTGTTTAGAAAACCACAAAAGAAAAAAATTCACTCAAAAAACAAAACAAAACAAAAAACCTCTAATAAAAGAAGCAGATTTCTCTCGTAAACCTTGCTGAGTATAAACTTTATTGCCAACTCACTTGAGGAGAGAGAGATCTGGAGATCGTGCAAAAGTGCTTGCGTTCTCAAGGATAACTTCTAATACTGGTGGAGCACAAAGATAAGGATGAGTGGATGAGCTAAACCATAAATATACATAATATGGTAGTAGTGTTGGAAAAAATTAATAAAATATACTACAGTGAAGCTATAATCTGCAGTATAAAAGGAGTTCTCTATCAAACTAATACATGTGATATGTTGCCAATTGTGTATTCTATTTGATTGATAGCTAATATTTTTTTGGTATAATTATTTTGAGACAAGAAACAATATTTGATTGACTTTTAAATTAAGTTAATTTTATTTCAACACTCACTCTTGCTAAAAATGATAATTAGCAGAGGTACAGAAAATTACATCAATATAGTCACTTATTGTCCCTCAGTTTATAACTTATTTTTGTTTATAATAACAACTACTACTACAACAGCAACATAATCTACTATCACATTTATTCACCTGAAAGAAAGCGAGTAGATGCCTCCCATGGTAACTATACGGTAGAAGGGGTCCACCATGGGACAGCATATCAGTGCAATCAGTTGATCCAGGATAAACTTGTTAGAAGCAACCTTTACCTCATAACCTCGCTTTTCAGCAAAACTGACAGCACACAAACACACATACATACTGCAATGATACACAAACTAAAATGGCAAAAAAAAATATGTTTCAAAGAGTCATTATTTTTTAAGCTATTCCATCTACTTTGTCACACCTAGTCTATCATTATTAACACCTGGAAGGAATGTGTTGTAATCATTACACCATTTAATCCGTCACTAATTCTGTTTCCCACACAAGCTTGAAGTACAACTCAGCCTTATAGGAGCATGCACTTTGCACATCAAGTTTTAACTATAAGCAAGCTTCTTTGAAACATATTTTACTTTGCCACAAGGTTCAATTATAGACCCGGTTCCCTTTCGTGACGTTAATTAATTTACATGCACAGATGCAGCTATTTTAATCCAAGTAATTGCCAGTTGTAAAGTCACATTTATATAGTAAGTTGAAGGAATGTTTGTGAGAGCCTGTGTATTAGGAGGTATCAGTCAGCCTGTCCACTGTGGTAAAACAATAAGAGAGAGAACTTATTGTCAACATGGTACTGAACTGCTCCATTAAAATCCAGCAAAATATAGTAAAAAAGAAAGTGACAGAGATAGAAACAAGGCACAAATCAGGTAACAGCTGTATTAAAATAGTTGACAGACAGAATCAATAATTTTCATTGCTAGCATACTTTAGAATTAAATGGCTGTGTGATAAACTATATATAACCATGACTGGGACTGAATACTGACCCAACTTAGCTATAGTTCTTCTCTTACTTGCAAAGTCCTCCCATTGCTTTAAACACAATCTCCCTCACAATCCTCTGTCTCCCGAACACATTCTTCTCATACACAAAGTTCACAGGAAGCGTGATACCTTTTTGTCTGTCCACTTTCATTCTCACAAATGATCTGGAAATATTGTGTAGTACTTTGGACTTGCATATGAACTGATAGATCACATCATCGGCCGTCAAATTCCAGTAAAAAGCAAGAATAATAGACTCGAATACCATTAGATCCATGGGAAGATGGGACAAAGGGTACTTCAACAGTTCTTCATGCAGCTTACGGACCAGTACAAAGGCACCACAGTCAGCCAAGAACAAGCGCTTTGTCATCCCTTCTTCCCCGCTTCCTACGTCGTAAATATCACCCAACGAACACATGCAGGTATACATTTTTCCTTGATGGATTTGCAACAGCATGGATGGAGTGAGAGTGCCTCTCTGGAGATTGTCCTCCCACGATGTCAGTCTGTGAAGAACTCTTCTCATGTCATCAAGGACATCCATGACATAGTTCACATCCACGGTGTCCGTAAACATCACCTTGAGGCAGTCACCGTCTCTGATGTAATGATGACACAGCAAGTCTTGATCTTTCAGAACGTAACCTTCATAGAGAAGAGTCTGACAGCATGCTGGGATGCTGTGTTCTTCCTCTATGCAGAGCTTTAGTTTCTGGACTGTCTCGGAAAGAATACCTTCTGGAACTGTCAGTTTTTTAATACTCTTACTGTCTTTTCTATTTTTACAGTCTAATTCCAGCAAAAAGGTCAATGGAGGACCCAGTAAGTTCTTTAGAAATCTAGTTCTGATGGTTCTGGCGCTATCGGTAGTCTTAGCAAATTCGTCGTCTGACTCATCCCGACAATACTGATCATCATCCGGGATATAGAGCTCTTCCAATGTTTCATGAGGCTCACAAACGATTCCTTGATTTAACTTGATGGTCCCGCCATCGCTAAATAACTCACCTGCACTTCTTTTACCTGACAATTCTACTCCACTGCTAGAAGAGTTCCCCATTCCGCTAAAGAGAGGCGACGGGGTTACCCACTTGCTCTTGTTTACTCGAAATTCATGACTTCCAATTTAGGCGCAACATAACAACAACAACTTAACTATGGAGAGCAGCAGGCTGGGCTAGTAGGTGTGGCTGGGTTAGTAGGTGTGGCTACAAGCTTCAGGTTCTAATTAACTCTCCCTATACACTATATTATGCTGCACATTATTATTGTAAATAAAATAGTACATTAGATACTACTCGCTCACCTCTATTTATGCTAAACTGTTTTACCTATAGATTGCAGAGGCTTGATTTATTCTGTAGTAAGTCGGTGCGCTATAAATAGACTGCTACCTCCTTGAATCGTATTACAAACAGTAAAACTGCAAGCCCAGCTCCAAATCTGTCGAGCGCGGTTGCCCGGCTACGCTACAAGTGGTTGGAGGGCTATGGAGGACTTGATCTACGGGAACGCTACGGATGATGACAACGACTGGTGCGACTTGGACCCTGCCTGTACCCCTTCCTCCTTCAGCGTGCAGCTGGACGATTGGCCCAATCAGACTAACTTCACCCCAGCTTGCACCGTGCCGTTCTGTCCCAGAATTCTCTCGTACACTATCAACAACACGCAGTGAGTCTCAAAATTGAATAAATATTGATTTGTTTGTTGCTAATGGGAACGGTGCTAATTGGCTGGGGTTGTTAGAAAAGAGGGAGGTTACTTGACAGAGAAAGGATGATTGAACTCACTAGAGCTAACCCAACATTAATTGGATGACACAAAAGCACAAATCATTTCAGCTAGTTGATCTGTTGTTTTGAGTAAAAGGTCAACCATTGAAGGCCAACAGCCCAGGCTTGTACCAGCTCATTCAGACCTGGATGTCTCTTGCAATGCATAGTTAGTAAAGGTGGCTACCAACTCTATGACAGAGTAATACTAGGCTACACTGCGACGGCCAGGAAGGAACTTCACAACGAATTACAATCGGGATTTCTTTTTATGTTTGGTGGTTGCAATATGTGCAATGAAAAGACAGAAAACATAGTCAATTATGAAGTCAATTATGACTTCACATTAAAAGAGTTTATTTGTATATAGCTATACTGGATTCCTAAGTCAGCAGAGAAACTAAGGACACTCTAATCAATGATTATGATTGCCTAATAGCATTAAAGGAGGGAAAAGACAAACAATTGATAGGAATTGGGCTTTTTTTTTTCTCCATTGTGTCCCAGAACGTTTCCATTTGGAATATGTATTGAAATACCTATAACTATATATATAATACTTATAGCACGAGTCAGAGTACAATATGGGAAAATATTTTACGAGCACGCAAAATATTTTCACGAGCCAAAGGCGAGTGAAAATGTGGCGTGAGAGTAAAATATCATTCCCATATTGTACGACGAGTGTGATAAGTGATTTATTGCTTCTTTGAAATTTTTCTCAACCGGTTACAATACAATTTTCATTGATTTTACTCGCTACGCGCGCGCTACAACGAGCGTACAATATAAACCGTACAATATGGGAGAATACAGAACGCTCGCGTGATGCGGAAATATTCAAGTAAAAATATCAAAGCTGCAATATATATATATATATATATATATATATATATAGTAGGCATTTACATCCCTTCCCTTACCCAAACACCTGGTTATAAAGACAGCAGTTAGTATGAAAACTTAATTCAGGTATCATGAGGTCTCTGTAATTATCTAGTTTCGTTAGTAGTAATAGCCTAGAGTATGAGTTGCCTAAGAGCTTGACAAGCCACTTTGCTGCTCGTTTTGTTTTATTTGTCTGTCACACTCTTCTTTTTAATACAGAAATAAAACAATGTTGACTGTCACCTGGAGTCAAATCCACGACCACTTATTTAAAACGCACAAGCGCTCTTAGGTACAGGGTTGAATCCCTGGTGACAGCCAAACTACTTTAAAATTTTGTAGGATTTAAAAAAGCCTGTGTAGGAGAGAATACTTTATATAAATAAAAGATGGCTTAGAAAGATTTGTGAAGTGATGATTAGTTCGTGTACCTTCTCCCTTTGGTAGTAAGTACCACTCTGAATTGCTTTATTCGAGCTTGACGCAATATACATGCATACATGCATACATACATACATGCATACATACATACATACATACATACATACATACATACATACATACACACACATATTTATACACACATATATATACACACATATACATACACTACCAATTAGCACCCTATGGTGCTACTTTTTCACACTCCAAAATACTCCCTGCGCCCTTCACACTGGGAGAGCGCTGCAATTCCCCAGTGGAGAAGCGTTGCTTGTCTCCTGTATTTGGGTATGTGGTGGGTGGGACAATCGAACTCGCCACGCTGCTTACTGCTGCTAAGTGTCAACTGATATGCTGTCCACGCGGGTGCCACGCCCATATACTGTGCTTCTATACGCGCCCGCGCTAGCTCGACCGGGCGGATTAGTTGAGCCTGCGACGCTTTACCTGCTTGCTCCTTGCTTACCCGTTAACTCCGTTTAATGATTGCATTAAACTTCGTACTTTATTTTCTGTTGTCAGCAAAACTTAAATTAGTCCTTATTACTAGGGTTGTTACCTTCCTTCCTCTATTCATATGGCTGCTATTCTGTGCCTACCTGTCAATTCACATACCCACACCCACACACACACACACACACGCACTCTCTCAAGTACAGGCCTATATAAGCCACAGTGAGAAGGTTGTCATGCCTTGCAGGTGTTGCTGAGGATTTTGTTGTTGTTGTTGTTAGTATTTTGTGTGTACAATATTGGTAGTATTTTACTATGCCTATATAGTATATCGTTGTATTAACGATGTTGATGACAATGGTGTGTGTATTCATGAATAATTCATTGTCTGAGTTTGGTTGGTAAAGTGTCATCAGTACTGGTTTAATAAGCGTCGCCATTATGACGACGGTGGTGGTGTATTCATGAATACGTGGGTCAAGAAAAAAATGTATGCATGTCAAGAAATTAAGAAAGAAGTGAATATTTATTAACTGAGTCTGCATTGGTAGTGTCATTAGTAATGACAGTGACGTTTGTGTGTATACCAAGTGGCAAAAGATGGATGGATAAAAAAAATATTTTGTGGTATTGCATTCCTAATTTGCTAAATTTGGTATACATCAAGCACAGCTGTGTGTATGACGGAGTAATGCTCTGGGTTCAGTATAAAGAATACTGGCTCGATAAAGCTCAGTGCTATGAGAATATGTCAGTTTGATAGCCTGTTACCTTCAGTAGTGATGGTTTAGCATGTTTGTTGTTGTTGTTGTTGTTGTTGTGTTCTCAGTACAATTTGATTCTTGCCATTTTCTTTGGCTCTTCCATTCGCATGCAGCTGTGTGACACTCCATGTCATATAATCACAACATTAATAAATCGCTAATAGATACGACCTTTGTAAGGAATATGCCAGTAGTAACAACCAGTATGGTGGGTGGGCTTATACTAAATCAAAAAGTGTGCTCATTTGCATCCGATTGATTATTACTGATCATTCTATTACTAGGAGTCCATTACTATAGTGCTACTATGCACTGGAAGCATTATTTTAATGTTGAATGTAAGCTTTATCCAACTCTGAGCTTAAAATGACTATATCTATGCCATTAATGATTGCCCACTTAATGCTATTAAATCAATGCATGCAACATTGCGATTTTACGTTTTCTGTCATTTAACTAAGTATCCTGATTGATCTTTGTTGTTCTTTTCGCTGGCGTGTTTGGGTTACTAAGTATTGGTTAACTGGCTGTCATTAGTAGTATTCCCTTTGTAGCATTTCACTTGAATGTCTTGATCCAGTCATTCAGTACAGTTTGTGCTAGAACAATTTTACCAATAGCTTCATTGTGTTGTGGTCTTCCTTGTAGCAGTAAGGATTGTCTTGTTGACTTTACAATTGTCCATTGCAATCCTTACTAGTAAGCTACAATAGCAAGTATGGGTGTGTACTTTTAGTGTGTATTCGTGATGTAAGTTTACACATCTCCATGGCGAGAATGCATGGTCTTCCCGGGTACAGTGCGGCACTGAAGGGGGCGTGGTACTGAAGGGGGCGTGGTGGGAATGATTGAGGTGAGAATTCTTTTTACTTCTTGTTAAGTAAGTTCAGTTTTGATAATAATTAACTCTCCTCAGTGTGCATGCGCGAGAAGGTTATAGTACTCGGTTTGTCTGTCAGTCATTCTGTCTCACAACAACGGATCTTGAGGATCATGTGACCTCTGGAAGATTGAAAACAATAGGCATCAAAATGTTGTACTGGATCGGTTAATCCCTTTATGTGCCAAAATAATTTGTTTCAACTTAACGTATACAGAAAAGGCTAGTTATTTTTTTGTTTTTATTTGTGAAATGCAGCTGTGGAAGTTGGCATTAGGTTTTAATCCAATATCAGTAGCCTGACGTACAATGACTCATGGCGGGTTTCCATCAGTGAATGTCAGTGGGTTAGCTACCAGATATCGCGTCTAGGGGTGACTCTTTTAGAAAGAAGACATTTCAAACTCTCTGAAGTTATTTTATTGACTGAGAATATTCCAGCGTCACAAGCACAGAAATCATCTATGTAAAGGTGCACTGGTCCATCAGTAACGATGCTGATGGAGACAACGCGAAAGACGGCAGTGTGTGTATTCATGAATAATTCATCAGCTGAGACGGGTTAGTAGAGCGTTGCCGCAATTGAATGAGTAGAACATCAGAACATTCAGAGGCAATGGAAACTGATTATTGTAGCTAAGAGCAAGTGAGAATGGCAAAAATTAATAAATCTTTCAAAAGGGAAGGCACCAGCATGTGCTTTCCCTTTTGAAATATTTATTAATGGACACAGCCTAAGTCCACAGAAGGACAGAGAGACTGAGTAGCAGGAAGAGGTAGACAAAGGAGGAGAAAATCCGTCACTCAAAAAGAAAGGAAGTACGTAGTAGTAATGGATGGAAGTACCTTATGCTTGCATTCACAACTTGCAAGAGTTAATACTACCATTCTGTGTGGTGGGGTACTTGCTAGTTGAGGGGGGGAAAGGGGGTGTGTGGTTAGTTATTAGTACAGACAATGAGTTTAAACATATTGTACAATTGTAGTAGTAGTAGTAGTAGTAGTAGTAGTAGTAGTAGTAATAATAACAATAAACAAAATTAATCAAAATATACAAAATTAATAATAACAACCACATGAAGCTTTCACATGCTCTTAGTAGTAGCTACAAGATTTAAAAAAAATTGAGAAAGTACCAGAAATCTCCAAGTCCCTGAATCATAGTACTGTATATGCCTGTTATGTATAATATCTACAAGTGTGAGAGACAGTGTAATGTAGCACTGTGGTGAGGTGAGAGGTCACTGTAGTGAGGCGTGGGTACTGACTTGTTTGTGGCGAGAGAAAATCACTTCCAATTGCATTATTGAAGAAGAAATTATAGTTTATGATGATGAAAGACCTTCTTCATTTTTCTTCTTGTCCTGTGTGTGTGTGTGTGTGTGTGTGTGTGTGTGTGTGTGTAGGGTGCGTGTGTATGACCTCATCTTGCTGTTCTTCAGTGTATTGTTCCTAGTCTTCCTCTTCATCCGACTCTTACCCACTTACAAGAAGCTCCATGGCAGTCTGCCTCTCTTCAGACTCTTCTACGGTTTGGTAAGGAAAAGTATTTATTGTTTCTGTTGGTCTTTATGTTTTAGCATTCACTACATATTCATTTCATGATGTTCAGCGAGCGAGAAGCGGACTATCAGTCGTGTTCAATTGAGATTTCAGATATATGTTTATAGGTATGTATGCGTACGTCAAAAATTTTCGCCCGCGCTTCTACGTAAGTTAGGTAAAGCGTTCACAGTTCCAGTATTTTTCAATTGACGAGCGCGGAGAATCCTGCTGCACTGCCTTACGCAACTTTATTTCAACCAAAAAGTTTATAGCTACTCTCTTCTTGAAACAATTGTGAAGTCTTTGTCAAGCTGCGCTTCTTTGCCACTGCTTTCGAAGTTTATTCTGGTAATTCTGTTATTGTTAACTCTTCATCTTCACCTGTGGCAGTAGTACCAGACAGTGAAAGTGCAGCTACTCCCATGATTTTAAGCAATCAACCTACTAAAAAATTTCAAGCAAGCTGAATTTCTGCAGTTTATTCTCCCAGCCATTGGCATTCAATGTGTTTCATTGTTTGATACACATTACAATCATTGACACAAATGCTTTAGCTAGAATAAGAGAAGTTTAGCCATATTTTCATGAAATGATCAAACAGCCACCGGGCTCTAATATTCACTGACTCCATTCCTTTTTTCCTGTAAAAATATTATTTGTGACCACACCTAGCATGAAGGTTGGTAGACTAGCTGCTAAACCAGAGAAGAGGGTTACAATGCATGGGTCCACTTCTGTAGTCTGGGATCAGAGACTTTAGATTCTCTGATGCTAACTGAGAATGGAAAGGGTTACACTGTGCACTACAGTTAGATGTAATTTCTGTCCTATTTTTGTGTAAAAAGAGTCTGCTCGCTCGCCATGCATTTGCGCTATTCGAGCGCACCACTAGTTTAGCTTTCCTAGTTACCTCAGAATTTACGCTTGTATATGTTCAGACACTGGGGCTACCCCTCGTCATGGCAACATATAACAAGTGTTCACTCAGTGTTGTTGTTAACTCATTCTTAATTGTGTATGTGCTTTTTTGTTTTTGTTTGTTTTTGTTTGTTGTGTGTGTGCAGATATTCCTGATTCCCATAGTGAGTTGTGCCTACGAGGTAGTCAGTATTGCCACCAGCTACCAGCACACAGCTTCCAAGGTAACTTCCCTTCTCTGTGACCACATACATATGTATATGTTTGTATACCACTTGCCATTGCTTACGTATGTATGCACTCACACTTAATTCCTGCGGTGTCTCTAACCCTCCTGCACTTTGACCACGTATCTATTTGTGCAGACAACACAGTAACCACGCAGACTAATTACAACCACACCCACTTTACAAAACACCAGGTTTCTGAACTGCCTTCTAATTTTTGCATGGTGTGTGCAAATTATACTTTCTTAGGATGGCCCTGCCCCGCCCCCATTCCTACAGTGAGTGTGTCCCTGCGACTCGAGGATACATACGTGACAGTGTTGATTAATTTTGCCAGACATTCAGGAGCAGGACGAGCTAATGAGATTCATTGCATTATGAGACAAAATATTTTGCTTGGTTCAGCAATTTTCTATTGGAGTATCTGATAGAGCTAGCTATTTCGGTGTGAGTGACTTGACCTAGTTCATCGGAACCCCTACTTTCACATCACCACACCCCAAATTTCTGCCTCGTTACCTTCGTTATTTTCAGTCTCGCGAGCACTCTTATTGGTGCTGTAGCCAGACTCTCAACTCTCAGTTTATTGGAATATCGACGTACATAGTTGAGGCATTGCTCCAGCTACGGGTTTGAAGTAACAGTGGAATAACTGAATCACAGAAATTACAGAGTTCTTTTTGTCTTTTTACAACATGAACTACACACACTAGCTATGTATATGCTGTACACAGCTAATGATAGACTGGGTCAAGATCATAAGGAGAGGGTGAATGACATGAACCCATCTATGCATCTATTGTGTCCACTCCCACTGAAGTCAGTGGACCGTCACCACTGCACAACAGTTTAACTGCACAACACACTTTCTCTTTAATTTCTGGATCATTCTAAATGCCTTATTCACTATCTGTTTAATAGCGTCAGTGGCTGATTCTGTTTGGGCATATATATAAATTCAATTTTTAATAAAGAGAGCTCGCACCCTTTCTTTACTGAGCAAGTTTCTCACTTCTAACTTGTTTAAGGCTGCTATGCAGTGGCAGTGTTTTAGTAGCACTCTGAAGTTTTCTGTGCCATTATATTACACCAGCAATTGTCTCAATTTAGAACATTCCTGAGAGAGTGTCACTTGCTGTACTGCACTCACCAAAAATACAACTTTTTAAAGTATAAAATAATTCTTCATTATTATGTCCAGGGCACATAATATAATACATGATACAGGAGAATATCGTGAGTCCGTTTGAATAAACTTATAACAAATAATGATATGTGTGCATAACAAAGTGTGACTGGGTGTGGTCTTGGTTCATAGGTGACTCACGTGTTGCTAAGAGGATCCATACTCATGACGGAGCTGTCGGTGGTGGTGTTCGGACTGTTCATCAGTGAGTTACCTGTAGCTACCTACGTGTGTTGTGTGGTGGGATGGTTGGGCAAGCACAGGGCAATAGTGTGGGACAGGATACTGTGTAGAAACTTGGGGGAGACTATGATGTACTTTAGCTGGTGGACATGGAGCATGAAGTAAATGGTAAAGGAGCAGGGAACCGATAGCAATACATTCACCTGTGCAATGTTGGTGGTTAAAAGGGGCCGTCTGGTATTGAAAGTGTACAACAATTATTCTATAGGAACACATTGATGAAATTATGAATGTTGGAGTAAGTGATATTCATCTTTTCTTAAAATAAAATGTTCAGGGAAGTTAAGTATACCGTTCATCGCTGGGATACAAGATTTAAATTTCTCTTTCACAGCATTTAAAACGCTTTCAATAATTGAGACTTTCGAGTGCTAGTCAAAGGATGCAGAGTGTGTAATTGGGTAAAGGATTGAAGTCACACACGCTGCACCAATTTAGGCCAAAATATGTGCATAACTGCTCTATAGTGCCTCCTCGTAGAAGTAAAGAAAAGTAGTAAAGCCAAGGGGTCGTTTCTGTGCTTTTATTTGTCTTCTTTTTCTATTAAATATTTGAATTTATATAAATAATATTAAAATGATGACAAACCTGGTGATGATACATATATGGAAGATGAGCTAAAAAAACGATGTGCTATAATTCTAATTGTTGATAACAACTATACACCATCTGAAACACAACAGGAATAAATAAATAAATAAATAAATAAATCATATACTCATAACGGGACTTTTGCCAGAAGCTCAGTCACTGAGTCAGTCATGAGGACCTTTTCCAGTCCAAAGTACATGGAGGCCAGCTTCGCCTTAGTGATGTTGATGAGACTAGGAGGTTGCAGCTGCACGTGTTGTCCCATGAAGTTGACCAGGTATTTGGCCTTCTCTCTCTCCGGCCAGTCAAGTGGGTACAGCCATGGCATGCACACCAAGTAGTCCAGAAGACCCTCCTGGATGAAGATGTCTCTGGTGGCACTGCATTGGAGCATGTTGGACAGACTGAATATGCCACTCTCGATGCAGTACCTATGCATATAATACATGGCAAAGGTCACACATGCTGCAGATAAAGAAACAATGCAAGTGTGTGATTATGTGCTCTGAAGCAAAATTAAGTTTTTTGTTTGTTTTTTACAAAAACTTTCTACCGTATCAAAGAGTCTGAATTACACTAACTTTCTACCATCAAAAATAATACCAGCACGTGCTGAAGTGCGCACACCTACCTATGGCTCTAACTGAATAGCAGTCTTTGAATACATTCAATTAATTCCCGTAAATGCAAGAATTAATTAGCTTTGAGGTTACACGTACGTACTTGTAAATCGAGTTCACACGTGTAATTTTCACCGAAGGAGGAATGAATACACGATTAGGAGATGAATTGAGCGTATGAAGTTGTTAAGTGTAGGAACCAATAATACTTTGCTACAATTTTACATGTACTTCTATTTAAAAAAAAATACAGCCTCTGGTCATACATGACTACTTGATCATCAGAGTAGCGCAGTGTGTTCTACAATCAACTTCTTTATTTTTAATAAAATTGTGCGTAAGGAAAAAATCGTGGGCATATCATGTACATGCATGTGTATGTACGTATGTACCAAGTGGTGATGTTCTATTACCACACAGTGTTTAATATCTTCACAAACACACTGTACGATGTCAATATAGCATGCAACAACAAAGAGGACAAGTGAACTAATGTAAACAAACACAGGTACCCCTCGCCACAACGCGATTATTTTATTATATACGGTAATGATGCAAAACACTGCTGGAGGCAAAGTGACCTTAACAGCGTACCAACTATTCTCTCCTAGTGCTGAATATCAGGACAAAATGATTAATATTTTAGGGGAAAAAACTCAGGAATCTAGCCCTTTTCAACTTATTTCTCAACAAATTAAAAAAAAATTAAGGTTACTAAACCCAGGGCCTCAATCATGCAAACTAAGTAACCTCAATTGTGACTTCTCACCTATTGAGGAGTTTCATTTCCGTGCCGTACTCTCTCTCATTGTGCGACAAGTCCCTCTCCGGGTGCGAGTGGGCGTGATAAGCCAGTTTCATGTACGGGATGAGAGTGGACCACTTAAAGCCGTTCCTGATCTCCTCCTGCCGTATCTCCAGATAGTCGGCGTCTTCATAGAACATCTTGCAGAGCTGCAGGATGATCAGTCGAGCGTCCATGTCCACGAGGTGAGGGGAAGTGGTCAAAATTATGCCGTACAAAATAACCGCAAAATACCTGCAGAAGAAAAAAAAAGGGAAAAAAAAAGTTTAAATTTTTGATGTGCAATAAAGAAGCACCATCACTTAACCCTCATGCAACAGACGGCAATTGTAGCTAAATTATTTACACCTGCCTGTTTCGCTCGTCAATTTTTTACAACCAGTGTGGGCCTGTGAAAGTTACGTACCATAGATAACATCTTTCCAAAACCCTAAACCATTTCAATAAATTCTTCTTCCCTCTTTATGGAAATTGGTTAGGCCAGAGTGGATTGAGTGGGGGGGAGTGGATTGAGTGGGGGAGGCAGTGAAATATCACAACACAGTCATTACTCAGTTGTAAGTTGACTGACATGGCAAGTACAGATTCATACACAATGGATGCTGGTATTGACGAGTTCCTAAATTTCTGCTATATGCATGCACATTCTTGATACTAGGAAAAATCCTTGCACGTGATGATATGGCAATCACGGGGACACATTCTTAAGAATTACGAGTTTGTGCCTCCCTGTGGATAGTTGGTTACTATCATGTGGAATAAAGTCACTACCAAGTGGAATAGAGACACTTATACATGTACGTACACCGTTACACACACACGTGCCAGGCTGTACATTACAAGGTTATAATCTACGTGTTTTGCATGACTGGTTTGATGTAACATACTACGAAAACAAGGTAATTTTGCAAGGTTTCTATAATTTCACAGGTGTGTTTTAAATTAAGCGTGTAAGATACTAGACTATACGTAATATAAAACCATGACTTATCGGTTTATTAAAACTGAACACAAACATTATACCATTTATTGCAGACAAAAAAAAGGGTGTACAAATTCTTTTCTTTTCTTTTTTTTCATAATTGTACCATCTCACAACTGATGAAGGCTTCTCAAAGCCAAAACGTCTTGTTAAAATTAAACTTCATCAATACTAAAAAAAAAAAATTATTATGTTCATTTATAAGAAAAGGGTGTGTCAGATTCAGAGTATTCAAGACCGAGTTGTGTTCCCCTCAATACACACAATAGGTATTGTTAGTACAGCTACACACACACACACACACATATACAAGGGCATTGTAGTGGTGTAAACCAAAACCAAAGTCTTGTCCACTGGGCATTCAACTCATACGGACAAAGAAGGACACGAGGACATGGCTGTGTGACATTACCAGTGAAAATGCATGCACAAATATGTATAACTATGACCGCAATATCTAATGTTTCTATTCCTAGCATATGGAAGACCTGTGTTGTGTATCCTAAAGTGCTAGGTAGTTTGTGTGTTTGAGCATGTTTTTGACATAATTCCTAGAGGATTGTGATTTCGAGTGCTTACAAGTCAACCAGTATGGCGTGTTTGATAACACTCACTGTGGTAGTCACGCAGGTCGAGTATTGCTTCATGACGGTACGCACGTGTGTGTGATATTTGTAGCAAGGATTATAACTGGTGCTACTTACTGTATGAGTTTGGAGAGTTGGGCTCGAGTTAAGCTTGCCTCCACCTCTGACTTGCAATAGTCCATAATACCCACAACAACTGGCAGAGCTGCCAAATACTTGTGTGTGCTCGAGCTAGAGGGAAACATCAAGTAAATACATTATTATGTAGTTCTAAATTACCCATGATAATTATTCATACATAATATAACAATCTATTGAGTTGATAATGCAGATAAACTTCAATACACATGTGCCCCTCCCCCCCCCCACTATTACTGGTGAGGTTCTATTAGCCTTTTTTTTTTTGTTAAAAACATATCATTGACTAAATATGGAAGCTATGGAGGATATATGTCTGATATATCTCATAAAGGAGGAGGAAGAAATATAAAATGCTATAATTATTAAATATATAATACTCCAAACCGAAGTACAAATACTACACTTGCACGTGTACAGATGTATTCCCGGCCATGTGTCCCTTTACCTGTGCGCCAGACACAACATCCCCCCCATGGAGATCATGCCGGCTATGTACTTGTAGCTGGTACAACTCATAATGGACACCAGTTGCTTCAACAGCGCCTTGTTGGAGGCTATCTTGACGTGACACTCGGGAAGCTCTGCTAGACTACAACAACAACAACAACAACAACAACTATAATAAATATATTAATAATAATGATGATGATGATGATAATGATGATGATGATAAATAGGAACCCTTTACCGGTTATAAGGACTCACTTGCACAGTGCTCCCATGGACTTGAAAGGTAAGTTAATGGCAGAATTGTTCCACTTCCAACTGTGCTCACGGTACATGCTGAAGGGAGGTCTGATACGTCTGCTGTTCTCGTCTACTTTGAGTCTTAAGAATGACTTGATAATGTTCTGAAGCGCTCTGGACTTATGAAGCACTGCCATGCGCACGTTAAAGTCCGCGGTCAAGTTCCAAAAGCTGCGAAGGATCGCAAGTTCTAGCGCCTGGAGCTTGAGCGGCAGGTGCGACCACGGGTACTTCAAGAGTTCCTCGTGCAGCTTGTGACACATTCTAATACCTCCGCAATCCACAAAGAATATCCTGTTCACTTCAGCCTGGTCCGTCGTGCTTGAGAAATACATTTCAGGCAAGCTCTCAACGTCTTGGGAACACACTTTCTTACTTATCTGCTGCAAGGCGGAGTCCTTTAATGTCCCTTTTCTTAGGTCTCTCTCTAAGGACTTTAAAAAGATATAAGTTGCCTTCATGTTGTCAATGATCTCCATAATTTCGGCAAGGTCACCAGTTCTGTCGAAGGAGACTTTAACGATGTCCCCTTCTCTAAGGTAATAGTCGATAAGAGGTTTGTGATCTTCCAATGTACTATTGTCAAATGTTACAGTCTGAATGCATGCTGGGATGCTGTGGTGATGTTCTATACACAGTTTTAGCTTTTCCACACTTTGGGTCAGCATGTCTCCATCTACAGTAAGCACTTTCTCCTCCACTTGTTTTTGCTTCAAGGAGTCAAACAAGAGCCTGAAAGTTAAAGGAGGTCCTTGTAAGTTCTTCAGAAATCCTATCCTGCTTTGCTTGAGGCTGGTGTTGCTCTCCACGGCGGCCAAGATGTCGCTGTCGTTGTCGTACTCGTCATAATATCCTTCGGGTTCTTGGGTTTGTTCTAGAGGTTGTTCTTGGTTAGACTCGGCCGTGTGTTGGTCACCGTTCATCCGGCTTAAAGGTAGTGTCGAGGCTTCATTTTTTTCATGTAGCAAATCTTCACCCTCATCAATCTTCCATGGATCGAAGCTCCCAGCATCAGCAGCTTCGTACACACCATTCGCCAACACTTCTTTGGCCCTTTGCTCACGTTCTTCCCCTGCCTCGCCCTGTGTGGGCAATTCGCACTCACCGTCCATGTCCCGCGTGGACTTTAACGAATTTCCCATTACTTTCCCCCAGCTTTGTGCGAGGGATTCGGTCTTCTTGATGGATTTGTGTACGATATTTCTCTCATTACTGCAAGTCGAATCTGTGGGTTTTTTTTAAGGTTCTTGGACTCCACCCCCAGCGTCACAAAGCAATTGGGCAACGCCCCATTGTACAAATTTAAACGCGCGAAATAAACATTGCATGCTAGCCGCTTTTGCGTGACTATACAATAACAACAAAACAAACTTAAAAAGACAGAATGGTAGCTTGTTTCTGGTTCAGTAAAAATCAACAACAGTCATTATATTGAATTGCCAGCTCCTGAACAGACAGAAATAGTACATTCTGAAGGCCAAACTTGTTTCTTGCCAGTTTAGCCTTACATAAATTCTGCAGTGACGGCACCTCACTACAAACCAGTTCCATCAAAACTTCCATTTTCTCTCTAAGCATGCCCTTTACTTCCATGTACCAAGGTAGGCAAGTCACGTAGTCGGTGAGATGATCTTCTTTAATAATATCCTGCACGACTGTTTTATTGGCTGAAACTTCATCATGTATGTTGACAAGTCCTAGCTTCAAACAGAGCTCTCGAAGATTCTTCATCTTGGAGTTGTGTGATTCTGTATAATCCTCTTCTGTCAAGTCCTTCGGGGAGTAGACGAGAGAGAAAAAGGCCCACAGGAGGTCTTCAGTGCAGCTATTCTGGTAGTGTTCCAGAGGTTGCACTGCGTTCTGAAGGAACACGTTAGAGATGAAGGTATTAATTTTGAGCTTGAGCGGCAGTGGAATGATGCTGGCAGACTGGGTGAGCAGCAGCGTGAACAAAGTGGTCATGGACTGCCTGGGGGACACAAAAACAAAAACATGTCAACAATAAACCAAACTAATGAGCAAGCTGATCACTCATCATTGTTGCTATAATATACGCTAAATATATATTTTAATTCGCAAAGATATGAGTGTTACTATTATTCAACTTATTGTAGTTTTGTTGTTGTTGTTTTCTTGTTTATTGTAAAATATCTAGTATAGATTTTAAGTATAATGTTACGTAAGAGTACCTGAATATGAGGTGAATTTTATTGTTGAAATAATGCTTTTCTTGAAGCTTTCGTTTCAATGTGTCAAAAACTCCTTCCAGGACACGAGATGAGGTCAACTCCACATGTGTATCACGACTACAATATAACAACATGTGACCAGTAGATAATTAGTAATAATCCACATGTGTATCACGACTACAATAATAACATGTGACCAGCAGATAATTAGTAATAATTAATGACATGATAAACAACAAACAATAGTACATACGTACATAACTAGTGATGTGCTTGAGCACAAATGGCGAGCGAGCCTAAAGACAATATTTTTATATGAATGATTTTGACTTCTAACACTGAAGCTACTGGAAATAAGGTCCAGTTTGTTTATTTAGCATACAGGGTAAAGGGATTTCAGTGCCATAGTAACAACTCTCTGCAACTGCTTGAATTGAAGGAAAAACAACAACAACAAAACAATACACGTTATTTAAAAGTTTTCTTTGTGATATTCTTTAGCTAAGTAGTGGTTGTAACACACAATGCTTTGACACAGCTGGACATGCACCTACACAAACTTACCTTCGCAGTAGTCTAGTGGACAATGTATTTTCAGGTAAATACTGTGCGCACGGCTTATAACCATGACAAAGAGCGCATTGACTTACCACCGCCACTAACTCGAATAGAAATGGAAGTCCCTTAAGTTTTCAAGTTATAACTGCACCCGCAAAAGAATTCAAAACGGTAAACAATTCAATTTCTAGTATGATACGGGTACTGATCGATAAACCAGAGGATTCTGTTTAGTGTAATTTGGGACGGGGTCGACCACATAACTAACACAAAAACACGAGGGTCAAAGTACAAAATGACATACGTACGTCCAAACATATAGACAAATAAACATCCCCGATTTTTTCATTTTTACCCCTGTAAGTGTCTCGCTCGCTACGCTCGCTCGCCAAATATATCTATCTAGCCTCTCTCTCTCTCCCACTTACCACCTGGCCAAGCTGGTCAAGGTATTAATGAGTGTGACCACAGTCGCTACAGAGTCATAAGTTGGAGAGAGACCCATGGCCATGAGCTGCTTCACACACGCCTCATCAGAGGCAATTTCCATTCTGAGAGTTGGGCATTTAGCCAACCTGGAACCAAAATAGGTCACAACATTATTGTATATGATACGTAAGATTCTTCAACATCGAGCAGTAATGATGAAATACACCTCTATGAATTGAAGTTTTGCGTTCAAATTAATGGTGATTATTTTGCATGTTTAGCTTCTCTTATGAAGACAGCGTTTACATTTACTGATTTCAATGCACAGTTATCCATGCTAATACATTAGCTCATTGCACCGAGTCATTCTATTATTACTTACTTTGATAAGTTGATATGAGCGTCCTTCATTATGGAGCCCAGTTGTTGACCTTGTGTCAGGATGTCCACGTTTAAGCCGTCGTTGCATCCAGGGGGAGGTGCCAGCTTGCCGTTAGGTGGTACATCGGCTCTCAAGAAGGATCTCAAGTTCCACTTCAGAGCAGAGTGCTCAATTATGAGTTGCTGAACTTCAGGAAGACGTGAGTCATAATTGGTCAAGGTGATGCCCACTGCTCTGACCAGAAGACCTTCGAGCTGGCGGAGGAAGAAAGGCAAGTCAGCATAGCTTCTATCCAGCACAAGTTTATAGAGGCCAACCAAGTGCTGGCAACCTCCATTACAAGCAAATACATGGCGGTTTGCTCTGTAGCGAAGGGTCCTACCCATGCAGTAGTTTTGGATGATATTGCTGATATCGTTGGTGATTCCAGTTGAAAACATTTTCGGGACATTTACTGGTGCAAAACACCACTGGTTTATGTTTAGCTTCACCGCTTTTTCAACCTCTATGATGTATTTTATAAGCTCGAGCATTTTGTCTACGTCGGCGGTAGTGTCGTACTCGACGACAACGGCATCGTCTTCTCGAATCCAGTGTTGCGAAAGAGTGGTGTTTTCGTCCAGCAAGATTCGTTCGTCGTAATATAGCTTTTGAAAGCATCGTGGGATGCTAAACTTCTGTTGGATAAGTCGCTTTAAGTCCCACACGGTAGCGCTGTCCAGCTCGCCGAGGATTTCCAGCGTGCCGTTTTCCACGGATTCCGAAGGCAAACGCTTTAGAATTAAATTCAGCCATATGCTGGAGCTTTCTACTGCTGCATCTCTGTTCGCTATTTCCATTCCGATGATTCGCTTTGCAGTTTCTACCCTGAGAAGTGAGAAAATGGACCGCTATCTTGGAGCGAACAATCGCTGGTGGTGTGAAATCATTTTGTCACTTTCCAAGGCACTAATAAATGATTTTTTTTTTTTTTTTTTTAAGTAGAATTTGCAAGGTACAAGTATTGTACATTGCAGCAAGTAAAAAAAACGACAAAAGACCAGTGAATAAATAAATAAAATGAATAAACAAGAATGAATTAGGTCTTAGCAGAGCATTTGAGTCACAAGTTCACCCACACTTTTGTTCATAACTTGCTCCAATCCGAAATGAATAGCAGCAAGCTTGGCTTTCACAAGGTTGAGCAATTTTGGGGGCTGCACCTGGTAACCGGTCGATCCAACGACCCTTACCAGTTCCTCTGCTTGCGGTACGAGCTCCAGTGGCACATATGACGGAGCACAAGTGACGAAATCTTCCAACCTCTCCTGGCACAGCACTTTTATGTGATTGGATCGACTCAGCATATTCTGAAGGGCCAGAAGGATGGTCTTCAAACTCAAAACTCGTAAATCATTCATGACCGGATCTAGGTAGGTGTGGTTTTCGATTCCTTCCTGATAGCCTGACGTTGATGGTGGCAAGTAAAGGAGTTTGATGTACGGGAGGAAAGTGGACCACACGTACCAATGCTTCACCTCTCCTTCCCTGAGGAGCCTGTAGTCGGCAGTCAACAGAAAGTCTGACGCAAATTCGCAAATTTCGTCCGTGAAGTCTTCCGGAATGCATTGCGGAGAGGCGAGCACAACTTGGGATAAGAATACTTGAGTGAAGTATCTAGATAAAAGCAATTAATGAGAGAATATTAATTACAAATGTGATGTCACTAAAACGGAACAAAGCTTTTGGAATGTATTATAAACCAAGTACAAGATGAGGATTCGATACATGCATTTAGCCCCTCTCTCTATCTCTCTCCTCCCCCTCCCCTTTTTCTTTATTTGAAATAGTGATAATGACGATCATAACAATAACAGTAATAATAATAGTAATAATAATACTAATACCATAGCTGAGTAATTTTTCAATACAAGAAAGTGTGGTATTATTTTTGAAATACCATAGCAGTGGAAAACTGAAATAATGGATCTGATTGGTCACACAGATCTCTTCGCGATCTTGCCGCACTTTTACCCGCTAGGCAATGTCACAGCAAAATTCCAGGGAAACACTACTTAGCAACGGTAAGGAAAGTATGAATAAAATAGCAGAACCGGGATGAAAAAATTTCTTTGATGGAAATATAATACAAGATTATGGTTTTCTTAGCTGAAAAAATGAATGAACTGTTATCTTTGGCTATACAGTAAAACTTCTATTAACGACCTCTCCGAGAAGCAACCAACCTCTCTGGAGAGACCAAATCATGCGTCCCCGATTTGCAACTACAACAAGTATAGTGCATTTAGAACCTCCGAGAAGCAACCACCTCTTATTTCCGACTAGCAACCAATTTCTCTGTCCCATCTTGCTCAAAATAAATACATTTGCCCCTCTACGAGCGACCAAAGACCACACCTATTGAAATTTTGAGAGATCGCGGTCACACGTAAGTTAATTTTAAAAAATAGCGTACTACACTACTTCTACAGTATCTAATTTTGTCTGGGACAAAAGGTCTTCGATAAATGCTTGCTGAAAGTTTGATGCTTCTATTTTATTCTTTATCTGAACAAAAAGTGCAGAAAATAATATCCACAGGACAGCAAGTGCTACTAGGACAAATCACCTGGCTTGTTACCAAAATACAGACTGGTATGGTTCATTGCAAATACCACCTCAAACAATCCCCTTATTCTGGAAAGTAGTAGCTACAAGAAGGCAATTGAGACTTCAGAAGGAAAAAATTTCTTGTAAGATGCTTGTCATCAGGACACCATTCAGATAACCACAATAAGACATGCATAGAATGTATTTTTAATTAAATTTTCCGTAACTCTTTATCACAAAAAATGACATTTACAAAAGAACCTCTGAGAAAGGACCAACCTCTGAGAAGAGACCAAAAAAGTCCTGTCCCCAATGTGGTCACTATTTGGAGGTTTTACTATAGTATTAACATGATAGCATGAAAAACTGTGGTATTCGGATAAATAGCACTTGTGCAGCGAGAAATTTCACTCGGCTTCACCTCATGAAAAATTGTTTGCTCCACTCGTGCTATTAATCCCGAGTACCACAGTTTTCCGTGCTATTATATCTCATAATAATAATAATAATAATAATTAAACGAATTACTCCAGTTTACCTGAGCATCATCTTGCTGGTCTTCTCATCGTTTCCGCCATCTTCATCGTTGTCATAGTCCTCACTATCTCTTTCCCTGAAGTTGGAATCCAGCAGGTGTCTGATGAGATATGGTTTGGTAAGGTGCGGATGGGTCTGTGGAGTATAGGCCAGGCAAAGGAACATGGTTGCCACCAACTGCATGGAGATGGGGCGCATGTTGGGGCAGACAGCTATGCAGGCCAGCTGGTCCACACAGCCTGGGTAGGTAGCTATTTCCATGTGGCACTCAGGCAACTCACTCAAACTGTGTGTGTGTGTGTGTCAATAGATACAATTACAAACTACAAATAATTTATAATTCTTGTAACTATGGTCTTAAAAATATTTATGAAAGAAAAATAACTACAAATGCCATATCTGATACTAGAGTGTCTGTAACTAATTCTGAGTCCAGTATAACTTCTTTGTCCTCGGCAAATCTTCACAACTTCTTTGTCTTCTAAAACTGAAGTCAAATGCTGTATTCCTTCATAGAGCAACTCTCTCTTTGTTGTTAAATATCTTCTTACCTTCTGGTTTACTTTATTCACCATCTACAATGCCGAAGTTGCTGTCAATCCAGGTTTACTACCTCAATAATAGACCGCCTGGTTGCCATTTTGAAGTCTTCGAAAGCTATCTCAATGTTAGTGCTGTTGCCTTAGTGATACCACCGTAAGGCGTTCAAACATCACTGACTGGCTAAATAGCTAACTTCTTGAGGCTATAGCATTTCGAGTGAAGCAACAAAGACGAGAATAAACAATTTTCCCGAGGCATAATTTCAAACCGCCATGAAAGGGTTAAATACTATTATTTTATTCACATCACAGTTAAGTATTCCTTTTCCATTAGACTAAGAGTATGCATACATTGTGTCATTTCAGTCCTGTGCATCTACGCAAATAAACAACAACAACCAACAGATATTTCACTGTTAAAGATAGCCTATTTATTAATGTACTTCATTTATCTCACGTACTTGCATAGGAATCCAAGAGCCGCCCCTATCACCTCGACTAGAACTCTTCTACTAAAATTCATTTCTTCTGTCAATATATCCTCATTTGGCAATATCTCTTCTCTCATGAGGGACTTCATACAGAGCTGCAGGCAGTTGTTGTGGGATAGCATGCACCGCCGAAGATCGAATGTCTCGGAGAGATTCCAAAGCACTCGTAAGATAGAATACTCGAGGCACTGCACATTGAGCGTGCACGTGCCCCAAGGATGCTGCACAATCTGGTCGTAAATACGCATCATTTCCCCGAGTCCTCCGCAGGAGACAAAGTAGAGTTTGTTGGCATACTTCCTGGCGTCAAGCCAGGGGAAGAGATACTTGAAAGCAAGATCCTCCACTATCTCTCCACTGATTCCGGTAGCTATTAGAAGTTCGAGGGCTTGTGTCATTTTACCAGCAGCTATAGATTTATGTTCTTTTTCCATTTGACGTCTGACAGCTCTGAACCACTTGGAAACAGCTGTAATTTTGCTGCAATCCCCTTCAGAGGAGTACTTTATATAGAAACTGTCCCCATGTCTTATTCTGGCCTCTTTTAAATTGTCCTTTTCTTCCATTGGATGGCCCTCGTAAGTTACATCTTGTACGCACACTGGGATGCTGAAGTCTATTTCTACTTTCTTCATTACGTCAGACAAAAATTCTGGCTCCTTATCTCCATCGAACACGATTTTTACTTTCCTGCTGCTCTCTGTACTACTACAGAATAACTCAGCGTAGAAAACTGTTCCTTTTTCCAGTCGTCTCCTGTTAACTTCAGCGATAGAGGGCCGCCCTTCCATCACCAGCCTTCCTCAAAAGAACTTAAGCGACAGTGGCCCACACCCCCTCTATAAACGTGTACTGTATAGCATTATAAAACACAACTTTTGTTTACGTTCAGGGGGGATAGCGTAGACCAACGACGATCCGCTCCTAACGATTAATTAAAACTAACTGTGGTGACGATCCGTACAGTTTATTCTCGCAGCTGCGCTGGCATGGTTTGCGTACAGTAATGTGCACCGAAATTTCCACAGGTTCTTAATCTAAAGAACTACATAATTACTGGAAATGAATTTCAGGGTAGAATAGACTTTCAGGGAATGAATTAGAGGTGCAAACTCTGAACTTTGTAACTTAGTGTACATTCAGTGTCTCTTACCTATTGGTTCAGTCCCTTCTATGAATAGGCCACTAGATTGCTACTAGCTAAATATTTATATTACACACTACTCTCTTCTGGTGTGGTATAATAGAACTCTGTGGTAACAGCAGTTTGAGGCTGAGCATCTCTATTGTCATCATAGCAACCATCACTGTGCTCTTCACGGTTGCCGAGGTAAGAGATGAGTACATCTTAATTGTATTTGTGTGGGGGGTGTAGTTTCATTTATGTCCACGTTTATCCATGGTATTATTTAAAACTATTTTCAGAAAATGACTTGAGGGATTTTTTTAGAGGACCTCATCTTGGGAAGTTTTATTTAACATGTGTGCATGTGTATATGGTTTCCAAGAGTGGGTATAGCACTGTTTGTTGCCTGCCATGTTTAAATGACAGAAAGTACTGTAATTTCATGGGTTTTTTTAAGCAGGCTTTACACACCTTTATATTCTATTAGCTCTAGTGTTTACACTATTGTGTTATAGTTTGTCAGGAAGTCAATGGTGTAAGAATATTGGCTCTGTTTATTTCAAGCTAATGATGTATGCTATGATTCTGATCTGATGGGTGTGGCTGATTAAGTGATTGATGGGTGTGGCTGATTAAGTGATTGATGGGTGTGGCTGATTAAGTGATTGATGGGTGTGGCTGATTAGTCATGGAAGTTGACTGAAGAGTCCATTCATTTTTCAGTGCGTGTGTGTGTTTTGTTGTTGTTGTTGTTTGTGTGTAGGGTATGTTGGAATTCTTCAACCCCCGTCATTTGGTATGTGAGAATTACAAGTTCTTCACGCATGGTGGTATGGTGTTTCTATTCTCTACTTCCATTTTGTTCGCAGTGGTAAGTTATTCAGGTAATGTGGTCACATGACAGTTCAGTACATGGTCACATGATCATCATGGTTCTTTATTATATTGTTCTCTTCTCCCCCCCCCCCCCCCCTCCTCCCCCCTTTCCTACCACCGAAAGAATGATTAATTTAGACGACTAATTAGTGCTCGCGTTATCACTTGCATGACTCTGACAGTTCCTCCCACTTTTTTGGGGACAGGGGGGAGTGGTGGTTGTTTTTGTTTGTGTGTGTATGTGTACTGATTTATATACGTGTGTCCCCTCTTACTGATGAATTTTTTTTTTTTTTTTTTTTTTTTAGCAGAAGATGGTGAGGTTATAAGCTAATCTAATAATCTAAGCCATATGGAAAAACTATGAAAATTTAATTAATTTTTAAATTTATTTTATGTAATCATGAGTTTATTTGACACGCCATGTTGTCTAATCACTTCACATAACAGTTCTAATTACAAGTGGAAAAGATTTTTTAAAAAAAGTCAGAATGAGCGTAATAATTCCAAGCAGTTAAGGTGCCACTTTATGACAGATGGCATTGTCTACTGCAAGTAACGGTTACGTATATTGAATTTGCAGTATTTCTGTTTCCTGAGCTCTGTATCATACTTGTGCAAAGTGCTGTCTGTTGCCTGTTTAGCAGCTTCAAGGGTTACTACTTTGTTAGGAGAGATTGTCCAAGCTCCAGTATACACTTTTACTGTCAACCTCTTCACCCTCTTTCAACCTCAGCAAGCCCGCAATCACTTTCAAACAAAAAATCTTTCAACTCCTAGGGCACTGAACTAGGCCACAACTGCAGTGCAAGCATGCTTTTGAGGTCACCTTTTCTGAGGTTGAATGAACTATTTTCTCAACCAAAAAACAAAAAACAAAAAAAGTGACCGCAGGTAGTTTGACCACCAACCATGTGGCAGTTATACCAGTGAAAGGATTATACTGTTCATGCATTGATTTCTTTTAAAAAAATAAAAAAATAAAATTCAGCCATGCCATTGGGCAGAACTTGCTCCCATTCACCCCATTTAGTGAGCATTGTGTGAACTAATCGTACTTAATTTTCCTCTGTGGTAGCTGGTTTGTATGTTTGTGTGTGTGTGTGCCTGTCAGTGTGCTTCACCTGTTTTATATTTGCAGGCCTACGCCTTGATCTTCATTATCTTTATCTTCGACCTTCATCAGCGTTTCAATCTGCCGTGTAAGTTCTACACCCAATTTTAGCCGCTATGTGGAATGTAATACGCAACATGTAATATATTACTTATGAGCGTGTTTTTTTTTATTGCACTGAAGTAGCAGAAGTGGTGTATTTTTAGTAGTTGTGTTTGCCTATAATTATGTATAAGGGTAATTGACATCTCAGAACTTGTGCTACGTACCATCATTACTAAGTGTATTACGATGAAATAGACATTATTATTGTTATTATAATTATAATTATATGTTGTTGTTTTTTTGTTTTATTTGTTTTAGCTAAGAAATCATTCTACCGCTACGCCCTGTTCCTATCTCTAGTGAATGTCACTCAAGCTATTGGGAGTTTCTTGTGGTTCACTGGCAAACATAAACCTGTATCTGGCAACGCAGGGATATGGTACGTGTGTGTGTGTGTGCGTGTGTGCAGGTGTTCTTTGTACAAGCATGTGCATGTAAGTAGTGTAGTTGATTATGTATGTACATGTGTGTGTGTGTGTGTTTGTGACTGTTTATTGACGAGTGAACAAGGAAAGTGAGGATACTTTCAAGTCTTACAGGGTGTATGTATGTGTGTGTGTGTATGTGTATGAATGCAGCCAAACTTTGGTAGATAGTTGTCTAGTTGACTGTATAGTAGCTATAGTTAGCTGCGCTCACAATGGTTAGGTAAATGCCGGTTGATTTAAATGTAATGGTAAGTGAACGCTGAAAGACATAAAAACACACTGAAAAATGACTGGTTGAACATTACTTTTATAGGCATGAACTAGGTGGGGGGGGGGTGGAAGTTAAGTACATAGCATGCTGGTAGACTACAGTAAGCGTGTATCAATATGAGGTGTTGGGGTTATGAATGAGGTGTTAATTAAAGTTTGATAAGCAAAGTCACACACAGTTCATCCTTGGACTCCTACAATGTGTCCTGTACATCACTCCTTGCATAATGCATACACTTTTGTACAGCAGTAAGGCAACCTGTTTGTTTTTAAGTTTGGTCAAACTGATTCTAGCAGTATCTGTAGCTCAATTACGTGACTAAAATGTTTTAGAACTTTTCATCATGCTCAAGACTGTAAGTATGTCTGACATATGAGTAATACCACGGGTAACTGTGTTATTTAATTGCTTTACGAGTGCTACAGTAGACCCTCGCTAATCCGAATCTCGTTAATCCGAAACCTCGTTAATCCGAACAATTTAGACAGACCGTCATTATGACGTAATAGTGTCGAAGCGCGCGCGTAAAAAATGCAGCTACTTCTGGAAACTCCCGCCAAACGGTTTTTACCGATTCCTTGTAGTTTCTCTGTTAACAAAATGTCCGAGAAAAGAGCCCACAAAACGCTTTCTCTTGATGAAAAGCTGCAGATTTTCGGAAAAATTGGCTCCCATACTCACCGGCAACTTTCCGAGGAATACGGAGTTGGTGTATCTACCATCGCTGATATAAAAAAGAAGGGCAGCAAACTACGCGAGCATAAACGCAAGCTGACTGAGATGGGTTGCCGTCGTCCTGTGAAAATTATGAAAATAGGAAATGATGATCAGCTTGAAATGGCCCTTTTCTCATGGTTTAAACAGAAAAGAGAAGAAGGATTTCCTATAACAGGCAAGCACTACATTAATTTAATTGCTTACTTTGATCTAGTTTGCTGGACCAATATGCAGTGGCTAGCTTGTTAGCTCAAACTAGCTAGTTTATCTAGTGTCCTTAATGAAACTCTATTTTTGCAGGCCCTGTACTTAAAGCAAAAGCAGTGCAGCTTCATACTAAATTGTGTGAAGCAAGAGGGGAGAGCAAAGAATTTGTTGCATCTGGAGGTTGGCTTTGGAGATTTTCTAGAAGGCATGGCATTCGGCAGCTATTTGTTCAAGGTGAAAAATTATCATCAGATCAGCCTTCAGCAACTAGCTTTGTTTCTTCATTTCAAATGTTTATTGAAGAAAATAATTACACTTTAAACCAAATATTTAACTGTGACGAAACGGGATTATATTATAAAATGTTACCTGACAGAACATTAGCCTCTAGTTTTGAAAAAGCTGCAGATGGCAGGAAAAAACAAAAAGAAAGAGTCACCATTAATGCTTGTTCCAATGTGCTTGGAACAGTAAAGCTATCCTTGGTATTGATTGGGAAGTATAATAACCCTAGATGCTTCAAAAACATTAATAAAGATGTTTTACCTGTTAAGTATAAAAATCAAAAGAATGCCTGGATGAATTCAGCCATTTTTTCAGATTGGTTTCACAACACCTTTGTACCTGTAGTTCAAACAAAATTGGTAGATCTTGGAGTTGAACCTAAAGCAGTTTTGGTTCTTGATAACTGCTCAGCTCTCCCAGATGAAGAAGACCTTATTTCCAAAGATGGAAAGGAAATAGTTAAATACTTGCCTCCAAATGTTACTGCCTTGATCCAACCTATGGATCAAGGTGTTTTGGAAACTTTGAAGCGGTTATATAAACGTAAAATTTTGGAAGAGTTGATTTTAAGAGATGAAGAAGGGGTTTCCATTCCAGAGTTTTTGAAAAGTATTAACATGTTAACAGTTTCCAATATAATTGCCGCTTCATGGGATGAAATATCATGTGAGACCATCCGATTGTCATGGAGAAAAATCATTCCAACCACAGAAAGAGGAAGTACTTTCCATACTATACAGACTACAGAGGGGTCATCAACGGTTGCTTCATCTTCTTCTTCTGAACCTACATCTGAAGCAGTTTCTGATATGGAAGAATTTCAAACATTGTTTAATCATATAGGACAAGAGTTAAGTGAAGAGGATGTATCTGAATGGCTTAGTAGTGATCAACATGATAAAGGCTACAAACATTTTAATGACGATGAAATAGTTGCTAGTATAGTTAATGAAAATGATGAGGAGGAAGAGGAAGAAGAGTTAAGCATTGAAGATAGCCAGGAAAGTACACAAATCAGTCACAGTGCAGCTGTGAGTATGTTTGACGGATGCCTTGAATGGCTTTTACAGCAGAAGGAAGCCTCTCTTTACAATGTTGGAGTTCTTCGTGAATTACGAGATTTAGCTGCAAGAAAAAGAGTACTGTCCATTAAACAAAAACAATTAACAGATTATTTCAGTAAAAGTTAGATTAACTATACATTTCATTCTGACTCACAAAACATTATTTTATGTCAAAAAATTGAACTACTTTCAATTATATACTTTTTAGAAATTGTAATTCCATATGTAATATCATACTATGTATTATGTATAAGGTAAAAACAAATTAAAGACGTTTATACAGTATTTTAACGATATTCATGATTTTGCCAATCCGAACATTTCAGTAATCCGAACACCCCTTGGTCCCATACTTTTCGGATTAGTGAGGTTTTACTGTATTGATCCCTAAAAGCACAGGTTACCCATGCTATCACTCACTAATAGTAGGCAAGCTTTTTTTTTTTTTTAATCTTTGGCACTGTATCTACACTGTATCGTTCACTCAATTAGCTTCCTCTGGAACTTCTTTTTCAATTTATGGCTTCTAACATGTTGAAAAAATTCCATCTAGCTAATACATGTGTAGCTTCTACAGAAAGATTGACATTGTTTCCAACTGGAAACTAGAACTGTATGTTTCCAAGGCTAGAGCTAGACGCATGCGCACTTACCCGTACTATTTCACTTAAACTACCATGGTATTTCACCTAGTTTCCGTGCTATTTCACTTAGTTACGTGCTATTTCACTTTTCCCGTGTGATTTCAATTGAACAGCAGTTTTTCCCATGCATTTTTAAATGGGCAATTTACATGCTGTACTATTAGTGTATAATAATAGTTCTAGTGACGCATACAATGGCTCATAACTTTGCAATTGAATTCTGTTTGCTGCTAAGTCGCTCGCCATAACTGCACTAATGAACGCACAACGCACAATATTGGTAGCTGAAATTATTGTATGTATTAATCATACTTTGGGTTATCAAGTATTCTAATTGTTGCCTCCCTCCAGTATTACTCTGTTGACCAATGCCATCTATGTGAGCACCTTTGCTCCCGTGGTCTACTGGATATTTCTCAGCAATTACTTCAGGTAAGTTCTCTTACATAAGACTCTAGTCATAAAACCCAGAATATAATGTCAATAGGAATTTGTACAAAAACGTTTTGGTCATTTGTTGTAATTGTATTGTTGCAGTGAGTAAACAAATTGTATATGTTTACAGATACAGTATGTGTATTGTTATTATTTACATGATACATGGTAATGGTATAGTAATCTGTGTTCTAATAATAGACTAGTTCTCTGTCATCGTTTGTAAGATCTCCTGTGCTTCAATCTCAGGAAGGTAGTATTTTTGGTTGATATGTGAAGTAGTAGTGAAGTGAACTATAAAATGTATTGTAGCTCAATAGCTGAATATTTGAAATTACTATAATTGCATCTGATCTTCTTGTGAATGATCACATCTATTGCACCATCTCTCATTATTGAACAACCCATTCCCATATATTCCAGTCGTTGAATCTGACCACCTGTACATCATGAAATTCTAATTACGTTTAATTTGGTTTCAGTGGTAGGATTCTCATATCACGTTCCATTGGTAGTATTGTGTAGCCTGTGTAAGTGCTCAGTAGTGAAAAGTACCCCCATTAGAGTAGGCTAGATATGAGGGGAATACGTACGTTCCTCTCTTACCTTGCCAACTCTAGTTGAGTACGTTGTGATATTTATGCTCTCACTCTCATTCTTGCACGTAATCACACGTATTGTTTCTTGACTGCAGAATGAATAGTGCTCTGAAGGCGTCGCCTGGTGCGAATAATGTCAACGTGGGTCCAGAGGATCAAGACACTATTATCAACAAGAGGAAGTCAAGAGGAAGTAGCTCCGCCTCTAATCCTCTCTCTATCAACAACAAGAAGAAAGGGATCTTTGGTGACTCTCCATACCTGATGGATGACAGCTATGGCAGCTCTAGCTCCTATGGCAGTATAGATGAAGAGTCGTTCGTTAGAAAGCTAACTCCAGATGATTTCAAATAGTGCACATTCCCTTTGCAATATTACAATGTGCACAGACAGAAAATGTACTGCTGAATTTTTTAAACAATTTTTACTTGAATCTTAAACTCTAATTCATCTTCATCGTACAGTGTGTATGTGTGTTTGCTTCTTACTGACTACTGCCAGTCTAGTCTGTATTTTATATCACAGGTTATATCTTTATGCTTATCTAGTCTCATGGTGGAAAGGCACACTGGGATATCCTTCCCTAGTTTCCCTTACTGTTGTGATACGGGGGGGTGAGGGGGTGAGGGGGTGAACTACATTCCATGATTTTTAAAGGACTTTGTCAGTCTTTGTGTATGAAGAATGCAATCAGTTTTACATTTGGCAATTCTACTAACACAGTTTTTATTTTCAAAAGCCATATTAAGTAGCCTTCTTGTTTTCTTTCTAAAATCTAAAATATGGGACACATCGTGAAATTTAATGCAAATAGGGGACACGGGGCAGGAAGCTGGGGAGGCCATCGGGTGCTGGTTCCACTGTATTTCAGTGTGAGTTCTTGAAAAGTTCAATGACTGTATTAGTTGTGGGCTTCAAATAGAAATTTGCTCTATATTCATATAGTAAGAACTGATAATACAAGGTAGCTAGCTAACTGAACATTTCAGTGAATCAAAAATAAATGAACGAATTTGTTTGGATAGTTTTATGTTGTAGCTAACATATTGAGGAATAAGTGACGGTAGTTAAGTCTCTAGAAGACCTATAGTCAATTGGTTGGCACCACAGATATAGTTAATGATATGAAAGTAGCAGTCAGCTTATCCAAACTTCACTTAACCAGATTTCACTGGTGGATTAGTGTGTACTCAACTTTTATCTCGTCTATCTGATTGCTTCAACATTTTGTACAGTCCTTTCCTTATTAGCATATATCTATAGAAAAAAATTATTAATTAATACTATTACTAATACTATTAATACTCAAGCGTCAATAATAAAACAAATAATGTGCTCATAAATTCTACAAAATACTGTTAACTGTGTTACAAAAATCATATCATGTGATAGTGTATTTCTTATAAATCAGTGCAGATCAGCCAAGGCTTGTGTATGGCAGCAGTTGAAGCAGTGAATCTAAAATACAGAGTGTCATCTATTAAAGACTGCCGATCACTGGGACCTTGAAGTCTGTCTTGCCTTATAAATCGTTTATTTACATATATTTTTCCAGTGTCAAGATTATCTGTTTCAGTTGGAATCAGAATAGTGCTGTGATGATTCTTGTCAGTTAATTGATTGAGTAATTCAATCTTGACTGCTCCTTGGAAAGGCCAGGACAGCATTTTGTCATAGGGTGCTTCCTCTATGAAGAGCCACAGACACATGTGAGTCTTGCCCATTGCCGTATCCATTACAGTACACTTATATACTCATTCTGTAACCACAACGAGCTGAGGAAAATGAGTAGTTATAGTATGTGTCTGATTCCTTCAACATTTGGTAGTCTGCAACTTTGAAAACTAAAGGTTCCGTATTAGAATATCGATAACATTCTTTAGCTAACTTTCTGTTGATCTGTTTACCACATTCCAGCCATGGCAGATAATCTCTGTTTGTTCATAACTCTGAAGTACATGGTATCATTATTCATTATGGTTGGATCTTTGGAAATGTATTCGTGTGAAAGTTGCTCTTTACAACATTGCCCACTGCTCTGGTCAACATTATACTTAAAGTCACAGAATATATTGCCGGTTTCACGAAATTGGTTTAAAGCTTCAACCTTAATAGTCCATGTAAATGGCCATTTAAAATACTTGTCAAATGGTCCCTGTAGTAGACATGTTGCTACAGACACATGTGTGCCTGCACCTGATTCAGTGCCATTGAGGAACACCTTCACACACATCTTATAGCCATGGGCGTAGCTAAAATGAATTTCTTTTACGCATTCATTACTAAGATGTTAGTAAGCGATATATTTGATTATGATATTTAATTTTCCACGCTAAACATTGTCACACACTTTGTGTATGAAGAATGTATATAGTTCTCTGCCAATAGTTCTACTAACACAATTAAAAGGCTCTTTTAGCTTTTGTCGTTATGTTGTCCCTCAAAAAGACATGGGGATACAGGCACATGTGTGCAGGAAGTGTGCCACTTAAAGTGATGTTGTAACACTTAGCACATGTAAAAGGATGAACAACACAATAGCAGGCTCGTGATGGTTGTTGATTGCCACATGGATTCTTATCTATTCTCAGAGGGTCTAGTTGTCTAATTAGGACTCCATTCAATTCTCGTGATACAGTTAACAAACATAATTCAAATAATTTAATATTTTTGGAACATTAGGACTTAAAAATTGATAGAATCAAATTGTTACACATGAACTATGAATAGAAAATAAATGACTGATGGCTCACAAATCACTAACTCTAGCTAACTCTGAATACAACAACTAACATGATTAAGCAACAAAAGCTATATGGTGTGTGCAGTGACTTATATATGTAATGTACGTTCTGGAATGTGGTGAACATGTACGGTTCGTGGTGAACATGTGATGCTGTGTATAAAATTCCACTATATTTTTGTAGGTTCTAGAATGGTCTAGTGCCTTCCACATCACTGGATGTGATACAAAACTTTAAGAATCTGTACAGACTAGCCAAGGTTTAGGCATGGAAACAGTTGACACGCTAAATCTGAAATACAGAGTGTCATCCATTAAAAACTGCTGGTTACCATGACCTTGAAGTTGATCTTGCCTTATGAATTTGGTATCATAATACATTTCCCCACTATTAAGACCTTCTTCTTTTGTGAGTTCTAGAATAAGGCTGCAGTGGTAATCATTTGCTAATTGATTGAGTAATTCAATCTTGACTGTTCCTTGAAAAGGCCAGGATAGTATTTTGTCATAAGGCCCTTCTTCTAATTCAATAGCCACAGACACATGTGAGCCATATCCATTGTTCAACCCATTACAATATACCAATATACTCATACTGTAACCACAAGGAGCAGAGAAAAATGAGTATGTAAAGATTTTGCCTGATTTATTCAACATTAGGTAGTCTGAAATTTTAAAAATCATGGGTTTCTTATTAGCGTATCGATAACATTCTTTAGCTAATTTTCTGTTGATCTGTTTACCACATTCCAGCCATGGCAGATAATCTCTGTTTGTTATCATAACTCTGAAGTACATACTATCATTGTTCAATATTGCTGGATTTTGGGAAATGTATTCGTGTGAAAGAAAATGCTCTACAAAATACTGCCCACCATCACTCTGGTCAACATTACACTTAAATTCACAGAATACATTGCCGGTATCACGAAATTGGTTTAGAGTGTCAACCCTAATAGTCCATGTAAATGGCCATTTTAAATACTTGTCAAATGGTCCCTGTAGTAGACATGTTGCTACAGACACATGTGTGCCTGCACCTGATTCAGTGCCATTGAGGAACACCTTCACACACATCTTATAACCATTGGTGTGGGTGTAAAAAGGATCACAAGTAAATACCTCATTGTTCTGTTTTTTTAGGCTACAGTCTGTAATTTTGAAGACTATGCTTTCTCCGTGAGACAATGTAGGTATTGCCACACTTTGTAGAGCAAGATGGAGGTGGTGCTTGTCATCTTCTTCCTCGTGTTTCTTGATATCCTTCTTCATCTTCTTAACATGACAGCCTACATAGCTGTACTTGCACGACACAACCTCACATTTACATGAGGTCACATGATGTACCAGTGTTGCCACAGTTCCCTTCCATGAGCAGCCATTCTTAGAATTTTTACACTTGACAGGAATATCTCGAATCTCTTGAGCAGCTGGAATTTAACAAATATAAATATGAAGACAAGTTAAAACACAATAGCTATAGATACCTCTTGTGTCTGTGAAGTAGTTTGGTTTCTGGGTCTTACAAGCTGGACAAGGTTTGCCTTTGACTTTCTCTATACACTCACTGCAGAATACTTTGCCACATTTATCATGTTGTTTGGGATCCTTAGCAACCGCCAGGCAGATGAGGCACTTCAGTTTATCACAAGGTTCACTAATAAAGTCAAACTCACAGACACTGGCAGCCATTTAACTGAATGCACACTGCTAACCACACCCTTAAAACTGTGATAACCACAACTACCCTATCACTCCCCAGAACAGATGGGACAGCATTTTCTAGAGTAGTATTTTTGTGGGAAATAACATGACTAAGCAACTCTATATGTATGTATGTATGTATGTATGTATGTATGTATGTATGTGTGTATGTATGTATGTATTGTATGTATGTATGTACGTACATATGTATGTAAGTGTGCATGTGTGTGCATGTGTGCGTATGTACGTATGTATGAATGTAAGTATTTTTATGTATGTATGTATGTATGTATGTATGTCTGTATGTATGTATGTATGAATACAACATGTAGTGAAGGAATGGCAATGCCTTAAGGAATGTGCATACTTGATTCTAAATACGAATCTATTATAGATATGTCTCAATCTCTCTTGTTTCTGTATACTATTCTTGAAAGAAAGGGCTGATACTAGGGAAAAGAAATGTTTATATGATGTGTGGCAATAGCAGGCACAACTCTGGGCCACAGCACAAGGTAGAACTTCCTTTATTCAGTTGAAGGACCAGCCTTCGTGTATCATGTAGTGGGGCACACTCAAATGCTTGCACAAGTGTTGCCGAGAGTGGTTCTTGTAGATTTATCAATATATTATATTGACAAAGAGTGAGGATGACTTAAATATTGTGAATTTAACTGAAGCTGAGTATATCTGAACTGGGTGGAGCTATGAAAGTGGTACATTGATAGTGAACATTGATGTGATAAACACGAAATTAAATAGGTAAAACAGTGTTTTCAGTCCAGTCCGGACATACTCTATAGGGGCTCTGGTTGATCTGGAAATAAATCGGTCCATAGAGAGACGGTCCATACGATCTTGGCAGGAGGTCCACCCTTTGTACTTTTTCATGTCTCAAAATAAGTCTTCAGTATCTTTGCCATAAGCCATGTGTGAGGCAATGTCTCATGTTTTACTATGACTAAGAGAAATTAACTCTGGCAGAGTGATTTCACGTTTACCACTTTATCCAATTATCATGAGACAAACAATAAATACGATTTCATTGCTTGTGGACTGCAATCTTGGTATATATGTCCATGTAGACAGAAGGATGGGCTTTCAAAAGTCTAATTAATGAAATGCCAGGCAGTGGCATCTAGTGGAAGAAAGGGTCTAGAATTGAGTATAACTTCCACATCTGTTGGGATTGTAGATAGTTCTTCATGTGAGAGCATGAGGCTTCAGCTGTTTCTTCAGCAGTATCTTCATTGCATGTATCCCAGCTTCCCATAACCAGCCGAAATGGGGCACCCTTGGGGGAATTAAGTGGTTCTGAATTGTTTTATCAGTATACCCAAAATGAGAGAGAGAGTGTTATGCTCTGACTCTCATTTGAACTTCTTCCAACTCTGACTTGGCTCTAATACAATTGGAACCATTGCCAGAAAACAAAGTGCGAGGGGGTCACCTAATATATATAAAACAAAGCCAGGAATCTTTCTGGGGAGAGGTCTGTATAGAAGGTGTACAGCTCTTGTCGTAAAACACACAAATATAACTGCACACTTTGATTGTGTTGACTCATGAATATAATCAATTTGAAAGGGGGTTCTTCAGAATCCCACTGCATATGCTCTTGATGAATTGTAAGCCAGATTGTCAACTTTGTCATTCTTACAATGTTCACAAAGTGAGGTGTATTCTATCCTAGCTTTTTGATGCTACATTTAGGTGTACTCCCTGCCTGAAGTGCAATTCAGTGGCAAATCTAGAGACTTCAAAAGGAGGTTTATTTTTTCAGTGATAAGTATGCTCACCTAATTATTTGAGATATTGTAAAAAATTGCTGAATATCACACAAATAAATACATGACAGAGAAGAATTACGAATTATTGGGGGGGGGGGGGGGGGGTTCAGACGAACCAAGTTGAACCATACTGGATCCACCACTGCAACTTGCAGAGAAGGGAGTCATTTTGAGTAGTGTGTCTGGATCACAACTATTGTTTGTCATGAGCAACACAGATTTGTTCCCTCACACTTCCTAGCTCCATTATAGTCAAACTAATTTCTTATTATTGCCTATCAATTGCATGACTTGCAAGAAAGTTCACCAAGAGTAAGGTTATGGCCGACAAATCTGGTATATTATGGCCTACTCAATTATATCGGCTCCACTTAAGCATAGTTCTCCCCCCATAAATATAGTTATCCCCTACTTAGAACAGAGTTGTCCCTTCCAAAGAAATGCCCCCCCCTCCCCCCCTCGCTAGCCTCCATATTTGTTTATAAACCTTCATAAGATTGCTTTCTGGATCAATGTTTCAGTTGTCTTTAAGTCACTTACCTTCTTCTTTGTCGATTGAATCCTTGGCCTTGTATCTCTGAAATCTCTCCCATCACCGGTCGTTTTCTTTGTACAACACTCATTTTGAACCCACAACTAGTTTTCCTGGCAGTAGTGTAGGCACTTCTCAGTCACCATTGGCTTTTAATGGCTGGTCCTTCTCATGCAATTTCACAGTTTCCTTAGTAGGTTCTTGTTGGATTGTAAGATTCTGACATATAAGGGATATGACAAGATAGGAATAGTGATCATGGTCATTTTGTTGTGATAGAAGACAATTATATTCCTTGATTGTGAAGACATCTGTTGTTTGCACATATCATTGAACATTCTAGTCAATCGACAATATTGCCGAAGGAAACACACTATCTCTGAAGTAGCTATAATGAATTTCTTCCAAGTATTCATTACTAAGATGTTGGTATGCGATATATTTGATTATGATATTGAATTTTCCATGCTAAACATTGTCACACACTTTGTGTATGAAGCATGTATATAGTTCTCTGCCAATAGTTCTACTAACACTATTAAAAGGCTCTTTTAGTCTTTGTCCTTATGTTGTCCCTCAAAAAGACATGGTGATACAGGCACATGTGTGCAGGAAGTCACTTAAAGTGATGTTGTATCACTCCTAGATGAACAACACAATAGCAGGCTTGTGATGGTTGTTGATTGCCACATGGGTTCTTATCTATTCTCAGAGGGTCTAGTTGTCAAATTTGGACTTCATTCAATTCTTGTGATACAGTTAATATAATTCAAATAATTTAATTTTTTTGGATATTAGGACTTAAAAATCAATAGAATCAAATTGCTACTCACGAACTACGAATATAAAATAAATGACTGATAGCTCACAAATCACTAACTCTAGCTAACTCTGAATACAACAACTAACATGAATAAGCAACGACAGCTATATGGTGTGTGCAGTGACTTATGTATGTAATGTATGTTCTGGAACGTGGTGAATTGTGCGGTTTGTGGTGAACATGTGATGCTGTGTACAAAATTCCATGATATTATTGTAGGTTCTAGAATGATCTGGTGCCTTCCATATCACTGGCTGTGATACAAATCCTTAAGGATCTGTACAGACTAGCCACGGCTTAGGCATGGCCACAGTTGACACGCTACATCTGAAATACAGAGTGTCATCCATTAAAAACTGCTGGTCACCATGACCTTGAAGTTGATCTTGCCGTATGAATTGTGCTTTATAATACATTTCCCCACTATTAAGATCATCTGCATTGGTGGGTTTTAGAATAAGGCTGCAGTGATAATCATTTGATAATTGATTGAGTAATTCAATTTTGACTGTTCCTTGGAAAGGCCAGGACAGCACTTTGTCATAGGGTCCTTCCGTTAATTCAATACCCACAGACACATGCGAGCCTGTTCCATTGCCATAGCCATTACAAAATACTAACATATCAATATTATAACCACAAGGAGCTGAGCAAAATGGGTAATGATATTTAGTGTCTGATTCCCTCAATATGTGGTAGTCTGGAACTTTAAAAACTAAAGGTTCCTTATTAGCATATCGACAACATTCCTTAGCTAACTTTCTGTTGATCTGTTTACCACATTCCAGCCAAGGTAGGTAATCTTGGTTTGTTATCATAACTCTGAAGTACATAGTATCATTATTCAATATTGTTGGATCTTCGGAAATGCTTTTATGTGAAACAAAGTGTTCTTTACAACACTGCCCACCACTCTGGTCAACATTATGCTTAAAGTCATGGAATATATTGCCGGTTTCACGAAATTGGTCTAGAGATTGAACCTCAATAGTCCATGTAAATGGCCACTTTAAATACTTGTCAAATGGTCCCTGTAGTAGACATGTTGCTACTGACACATGTGTGCCTGCACCTGATTCAGTGCCATTGAGGAACACCTTCACACACATCTTATAGCCATTGGTGTGGGTGTAAAAAGGATCACAAGTAAATACCTCATTGTTACGTTTTTTTAGGCTATAGTCTGTAATTTTGAAGACTATGCTTTCTCCGTGAGACAGTGTAGGTATTGCCACACTTTGTAGAGCAAGATGGAGGTGGTGCTTGTCATCTTCTTCCTCGTGTTTCTTGATATCCTTCTTCATCTTCTTAGCAGCACAGCCTACATAGCTGTACTTGCACGACACAACCTCACACTCACATGAGGTCACATGATCTACCAATGTTGCCATAGTTCCCTTCCATGAGCAGCCATTCATAGAATTTTTACACTTGACAGGAATATCTCGAATCTCTTGGGCAGCTGGAATTTAAAATATAAATATGAAGACAAGTTAAAACACAATAGCTATAGATACCTCTTGTGTCTGTGAAGTAGTTTGGTTGCTGGGTCTTACAAGCTGGACAAGGTTTGTCTTTGACTTTCTCTATACACTCACTGCAGAATACTTTGCCACATTTATCATGTTGTTTAGGATCCTTAGCAACCTCCAGGCAGACGAGGCACTTCAGTTTATCACTAGGTTCACTAATGAAGTCAAACTCACAGATACTGGCAGCCATTATAACTACAAAAATGGACCACTACTTCAGCCACACACAAACCATAAATGAATATTTTCAGTTATTGAATTCATTAATTATGAATATATTATACTAGTGGGGAATAGCATGACTCAGCAACTCATATGATGTATGAATGTACCCATATATGTATATGTATGTATTTACTTATGTACTCATGTAAGTATATTCATTTATATAGGTACATTATTTTACAGTGGAACCTCTAATAGTAAACTCTCTGAAGATGATTCACCTAATTATTTAGAAACTTTCTTCTTGTCCCCTACATACTCCAATTGGAAATGCATTGCCTATCTCCTCTTATAAAGCAAACACTCTAATATTTGAATAGTGCGAACTTCAGCAATGTCTCCAATGAATTTTACAATGAGAAATGAACCTCCTATTTAATTATGAATTAGACCACACCTCTTCATATACTGTATCTGACTATAAACGTAACCAAATATGTATCATTATGAATAAATACTTCAATATAGAATTTACTCTGTACTCTATTTCCCTCCAATTGATTGTTGGTCGTAAAGATAGAAAAATCAATTCATCTGTGAACACAGTGGTGTAAAAGAAGTGGTGGATGATTGCATCCATACACATACATGTCAACTTACCCTTCTCTGATGGTGTTGATGCACTATCCAGAGTACAGATCAGTCAACCCGCACCTAACAATTGTGACCCACAACATGGGCTTGCTTTTTTAAATATGCTAAAGCCATTCATTATAATGGAATGGTTAATAATGTTCTTGTTTGAGTTCATGGCTGTTTATATGAAATCATAGGCAACCCTTGTATGAAGGTAACACAATGATGCCTAGAATCTGATCTCTCCCAGGTAGCTAGCTAATTACTCTTCCGTCAGCAGTATAAAAACTTACATATCATCCATCATTATCAATCTGAAACTCAACATACGTTTACACATTATTAGCTAAACTAAGGTATTTGAAGAATAAAATGTTGAGTAGTAGTTTCCTTTCTAACTGAGAGTGTCTTTTAGATTGTGATTACAATAGATTTATTATTGCAAAGATAAAGATGATTACAAAAATCAAGCATATTATGGCTAAATAGAATACAATTATAGTGGCATACTTCACATTCTGGTAAGTATCATTAGGAATTGGGTGAATCCATTTCCAGTATAACAGTTATGTAACTTGAAATAAAAGATTTATTCTTGTTGTTTTTTATTGTTGGCTGATATTTTTTATATACCTTGACCACCATAGTGAAAGTCATGTACTTCACGTCTGTACCTTGTCAGGAGGAACAAATGTATGCGCATATCTTAATATTAGTGCTTTTGTGTGAAGTAAAGTGTGTATTGTGTGCATGTGTGTTATGTGCATAGTTGTTTTTTTTGACAAAAATATTTCAAAATTATTAGGCTGATGAAATGAAAACTAAAAAAATATAGCTATCCATTTTTAGTGACATTGCTGAAAGAAGACAAATGACCAGTGGTAGTCCCAGGAAGCAAAACCCTTTACCCAATCATTTCTTCATACCGAGTAAATTGTTTAGCTAAGGCAAACTGTTGGACAGCAGTCTGTAGTTGCTCGACTGTCTAGCAGAGCCAGGATGCCTGTGAACTAAGCAGGCACTGTGAGCCGTGCAAGCAAAGCTCCTGGAGCCGGGCTAGGAACTTGCAGGAGAACAGACCTTTCTTCACAGAAAGTGGTGCGGGCACCCGAAGTCCCACCTGGACTAATGCTGTTTCATGAGAAAAGATCCCAGCAAATGCCAGGTACCCAATCACAGCTGGGTGGACTGGTGGGAGGCAGATGGTAAACTAGATGAAAATTGCCTGAGTGGGGCTTGAACACACACACACACACACACACACACACACACACACACACACACACACACACACACACACAATATATATAATTGGAGCTCTTGTATTATAAATAATCTGGTAAGTGATGGACTATAATAATTTCGCTGCAAATGTACTTGTTCAATGTTTGTACTCGTAGTTCCTCTAGAATGTAAACTTCAGATTTTGAGCGAGAGAACACGAAGCTCCCAAACCATCTGGTTCCAAGTTGAGTTCCTTCACCACCCCATCTTCAATCACCATGGAGTACCTGTACAATACATATACACATACATACATACATACACACATACATACACACATACATACACACATACACACACACATACATACACACACACATACATACACACATACATACACACATACATACACCTACTCACTCTAAAATGTGCTTCAGCACAAACACTGAGTGAGATAACTCAGCTAAGCAATATTGTTTTGATGATCAAAATGGCTAGATTAAGATCAATATGTGATTGTACATGAAACAAGAACTCAAACAGTTACAACACGGAATTATATAAAATGAATTATGCAACAATAACTACAAACAGTCTCGAGTGACATTACAAGATTGGAATAAAAAAAATTTAAACTTTTATCCATAGCTACACCTACTTTGTATGTAGAAATTTGAATTTCTCACATTTTGTTTTTAAAGTCAAGTGTAGTGTTTAGCACCACGCTCAAGTAGAAATTTAGCAGCATGCTGAAGTCAAAGAGCACTCGCCATTTAAAGTCTTTTTCCAGGGTCTCTTATAGTCTGCTATAATACGATGCTAGCTGTAGAAGTTGAATAGTCCAACAACACTTGCTATGCTAACTTATGGAAACGTTTTGTTTGTTCAAAAGGGGTAGTGAGGAGAAGGTTACTGTGAGGTTTCATAGGTAAAGGGACAGTCCTAGAGCAAGTGATGACTTACAGATGTTTGTCAGTTGCACGACCCTGTACCATATTTTGCCACACATGTACCCAACAATGTATATACTGGTTGGGCACACACAAACACGCCAACAGAATTCTCACCTTTTAGAGCGGACTCCTCCTAGAACTTCAGCGCTCACGGACAAGTCCACAGCCTGTGAACAATCACACATACAAACACTAGAAAGTAACTGTATTACATGCACACACAAAACACCGTGTACATGTGTACTAATGTCTATGTGAGTGTATGTTTGTGTGTGCTGCATGAGGTGTATGTTTGTGTGTGCTGCACGAGGTGTATGTTTGTGTGTGCTGCACGAGGTGTATGTTTGTGTGTGCTGCATGAGGTGGATGTTTGTGTGTGCTGCATGAGGTGTATGTTTGTGTGTGCTGCACGAGGTGTGTGTTATGGACTAAACTAGTTAGTTTCAGCACACAAATGGCAAGTGAGTTGTCAGTCAGTACCTTCTCTCCTCTGCCATAATTAATGATAAATGATTTTATACAATGAGGTTCTGTGAATGTTTCATTGTTAGTCTGGAGTGTTCATCTCCCAAGTATTTACTATTATTTCCGTGTTTCTAATCTCTCTCTCCCACTAGAAGCAATCAGGTCGTGGGCGGCAATGATATCAGAGGTGTAGTTACAGGTAAGGAGATACTGTACCGAGTTTATAAAGTCTCATAATGCAGTGAGGAAAAACAAACAAAAAAACAACAACAAACAACAACGGGGGGGAAACAACAACAAAAACAACAACAAATAAATCATAATAGATAATTGAAAAGGTGAAATGACTGGTAGTATGGACTTCCTTCTAACTAAGTTAAAACGGTCTTGCAAACAATCAATTAACTCGTCTTGAGCTAATCACTATTCAGGCATAGCAGTGAGTATTGTATAGTGAGAGGCATTGTGTATCAACCACAATTTAAAAATTCATTCATTCTCTAAAAAAATTGTTTATCATCAGGCTCCAGTTCAACACCACAAGCAAATACATGTGCATCTAAGCAACAACAACAAAAACAACAACAAAAACAACAACAACAAAAAAAAAAACAAGAAAAGAATACTGATTTATAGTTTGTCACGTACCTTGGTGAACTCTGCCGTAACATCAGACAGCATGACTATCTTTCCTTTGCCGTCCTGTAGCTTGCACCACTCCTCCATGACAAACGGGTCGTTAACAGACAGACAAGCGACGACATCAATGCCTTGAGACTTCAGTTTATCATGCTCCTTCACATATCCTGGGAAATGAGTCTACACACACACACACACACACACACACACAAAAAAAAAAACAACAACATAATGCTATCACAAGTGCTGCTAATGTGCCACACCCACCCTGATAGAATGTCACACCCAATAGTTACATAACCATATCCATGCACAGCTTGCTTCAGTACCCGGTAATACCAGCAACAGTTAGATAAACACAAACAACAACAACAGCAACAACAACAACAACAGTCAAGGAGGAAGGACACACAGTTCTTCAGTCATCAGATCAGTTCTGACTAGCAAATCTTTCATCAACACAAAACTTCTCTGAAATCTGAAATGACTGATGCATTCAGTAATATACTGTAGTTAGCAGCATCCCACGAGTCAATTAGTAGCTTTTGTAGCTGGAACGTGTTGGCACTGACGATACCCAGCTCAGCTAATACACACGCCACTGCCATGGTTGCTATCGACGATGCTGCTTTACCAACCCAGCTCAGCTAACGAATTATTCATGAGTAGCACACACATTGCCATTACAGACAAACAAGCGTATTATTATTACAGTAGACCCTCAGTTATCCGAACACCACAGGACCGAGGGTTGTTCGGATATTTGAAATGTTCGGATATTCGAAATAAGTCATTTTGAATGGAACGGGATCCGGATAACTGAGGGTCTACTGTATATACATGAGTTTATCCCTCGCGAAAAAAACGTTGCATATTGACCACGAGTACACCTGCAAGTTCTGATAGACAAAACCATGGATAATTGTTGGCGAAACAAGCATGTTTCTTACATTGGTATCCCGTCTAGATCTTGACCACAGATCGTGACGAGATCTGGCAAAAACTTATGCGAGGGTTGAGGATTGGAATATGAAATAATTGTGCAGTATTGTAATAGACAACAAACTGATGACAACACAAATAAAGATTACATAATTTAATCACACACCAGCAAGTCCAATTAGATGTGTGATGCGTGCGTGTTGTACGCTAACTGGGTGGAGATGTGGGCAGGGCTATGTCCGCCTTGGAGCTGTTCATTGGTGACGCATGATAAGTTAGAGGATTCAAGTTTTTAGTTTATTACTGATCACTATGCCGTTTACTAAATGGCACAGGACAACGGGTAAAGATCACCATCTATGAAGTTGTGCTACCTGACGACGTTTGTTGAGCAATATAAGTTCAGATGGATCCTAAAAGCTCCTTTAGTAATTATACAATCACACAGCTGTCGTATTTAACTTATATTCGTACAATAATATAGTAATTCAATATTTTTAGCTTAGTAGCATTAAATTAAACCTAAATTCACAACCAGTTTCGGCTTGCAAGCCTTCTTCAGTTGTGAGGTGTATATATGACCGTTTAAAATAAAATAAACAAAATATTATGACAAAATGAAATTGAGAATAATCTTCAAAAAAGATAATATTTCCATACAGACAGAGTGTTAACTGCAGAATAAAACCTACAGACTTGCCATCAGTTAGTAAGTCAGTCAGATTAATTGGCGAGAGAGAGACACTCACGGAGAGTGAGCAATGGATATGAGGTGCTCAGGAATGAGAGTTGAGATGTGTTGATGATGTAGTAGGACACATGCAGTGAACACACATCTCTCTTGCTCTCTTTTAAAAAGTGTCATCAGATTAGGATAATGCTCTCAACTTGTAATTATTAGAAGAGTTCTACAAAATTATTGTCACATTTGTGTGTGTTATTATGAACGAATTCTTCTCTATTATTGGTAATTGTAAGGGTTCTCCTCCTGCAGCCACGACCACAATGCCTACCCACACTTTAATTGTGTAGTCAAAACACTTGAATGAGGCAATTCTTTGATCTCTCCATGGAGACTTTAGAATGCAGACAAATGGGACAAAGTTGTACTATGTGACTGACTGACTGACCGACTGACTGGGGCCATGGCAATGATTGCATCATTACTAGTATAGCATAGAAGGACGCTATGGGAACAATGCAGAGTCCACCCACGCTAAACTTTACAAGTGAGTGAGTTTGTGCCTCTGCCCAGCTAATTGGGCATCCATAGCATTCACCTTTGCCCTCAGACCAAACAGAAACAGCCAAAGGATGCTGGCTGGCTGACGCTGATGCAACACGCACACACACACACACACACACTTAGACAGACAGACATGCATACAACCATTTCACAACTAGAGCTTCCTCCTAACAGGATTCCAACCTGTAGAACTACCAGCATACTGCCCTTTGCTAGCTCCATCACTTCCTCTGCCAGTAAAGACTCAATGATGGGCACCTTCATTACTTACGAGATTTATTAGCAATAAACAACTACTGACTTACAATTCAAATACATACTCCGTTATTAAAATAACAATTATTATTACTATTATTATTAATGTTATTAATATTGTTTTTGTTTTGTTTACATGGCTTATGTTAATAGAGCCACTAAACCCTCCGCCTATTGCTTCTACTAAATATATTGAAAATACAATAGTAGTAAACATATTCTATAGATTTTTATCAGACACTACCCTCCATCCTCTGCGGACTGAGGCCATGTTTAAGTACTGGTGTGCTTCATTGATGTACAATTTATGGTTCTAGCCACTAAACCCTCCGCCTATTGCTTCTACTAAATATATTGAAAATACAATAGTAGTAAACATATTCTATAGATTTTTATCAGACACTACTCTCCATCCTCTGCGGACTGAGGCCATGTTTAAGTACTGGTGTGCTTCATTGATGTACAATTTATGGTTCTAGCCACTAAACCCTCCGCCTATTGCTTCTACTAAATATATTGAAAATACAATAGTAGTAAACATATTCTATAGATTTTTATCAGACACTACTCTCCATCCTCTGCGGACTGAGGCCATGTTTAAGTACTGGTGTGCTTCAT